>JAEEGL010270740.1_pt1 | contig 64834 bp, 62 predicted proteins | sample 9134231 | NCBI WGS metagenome assembly JAEEGL01 (sample SAMN16246548, study PRJNA631951) | gut metagenome | biome: gut microbiome; feature: rumen; material: fiber-attached | host: Bos | place: Iran: Karaj | collected 2018-10
ACTGGATTTACTAATCCAAATGAATTTAAATTTAATGAAACAAAACAATTTATATTAGAAAGTATTGTATTTACAGCATTTAATTTATATAACAATGGAGGAGCTTCTAGGTCAAAACTAACTGAATCTCATAATAGATTTGTTCAAGAAATTGAAAATGACAAAGAAGAAAAATTAAGTAGAACCCAACAATTAAATACTGTTAAAATTCAAGCATTAAAAGAATTAGGATATACCGAAATAAACAAAGATAATGCTTCAGAAGTATTAAATAAAATGGCAGAAATCGAATCCAGAAAGGTATAATAATTACTTCTGATAATTTATGTTATGTTAACTTCTGTATAATAAATTATTTAAATACGATAAAGAATAAATAAATTATTTATTCTTTTTATTTATTTTTATAGATATTATAAATATTTTTATTATTTTAAATTTTATTAATTATTTAAAAAATATAATCATTAGTAAAAAATTATGTATTTTATTGAATAATATTATAATATTTAATTAAAATGATTAATATTATATTTTGCATCGAAATATATTTTTATGAGTAATTATCCATCTTAATTCAAATTATATAATTACCCTATTTTAAAATTTACATTTTATTTAAAGTAGTAATATATAAAATTGAATTACTTATAATTAATTGATATAATATTTATATATTTGGAGAAAAGTAATGAAAAGAATATTATTAATAATACTATTGGTTTTTTATATATTATTTTTATTAGCTTTAAATTATTCTAAATTTATAAAGCCCCCTATTCCATTTATTAAGTCAGTAGGGCTAGTTGATCAAAAAATTGTAGTAACATATACAATTGATGAAAGTAATATAAATAAAGAAATATATTGTCTTGTATTAAAAGATGATGAAGAATTTAATTTAAGAGACGAAAGATGGTTTTTAGCTAAAAATAACTCTTGTGAATACAATTTAGATAATTCAATATATACTTTTTATTTAAAAAATAAAAATAATAAAGTTATTAAAGTGGAAGAAACTATTAAATTAGGCGAAGTAGTATCACTTACTTCTAACAAAAATAAAGTATATTTGCCAGTTGATGGGACCTACACCCCTACTCTTACATATGAAACCATTGGATATATAAACGAAGATATTATTTGGTCTAGTGAGGATGAAAATATTGCTGTAGTTGATTCAAACGGTAAAATAACAACTAAAAATGAAGGAAATACAAAAATAAAGGCAGAATATGGAAATAAATCAATTGAGATTGATGTAATATCAACAAATTTAATAACTAAAAGGCCTAAAGAATATAATCTTAAAAAGAGTTATTTATCATGTAATACATATACCAAAGAAGAAAATGATTTATTAGATGAAATATTAAAAGATAGAATTGATGATGCAGGATATCAAACAAGAGCTGGTGCTGTTGAAGCTGCAAGATTTATTGCATTAGAATTTCCTTATAAAATAAGATACTTTTCTGAAAATGGAAGACTTACTTTTGCAAGTAAAATAGATGGTGAAGGAAGATATTACCATAAAGGATTATATTTACATAATTCAAGATTTGAATCTTTAGCAAATTCAAAATATGGTCCTGCTACTTGGGGATGTGAAATGTATAGTGGTCCATCTCATGGTATGAGAAGAAATGGACTAGACTGCAGCGGATTTATTACATGGGTTATGTATAATGGAGGATTTGATGTTAAAGATGTTGGTGCTGGAGTTGCATCTGGATCTTTAGATATGACAGATTATGGCGAAAAAGTAAGATTTACATCATCTCTAATTAAAGATAAAAAAGTTAAAGTTGGAGATTTACTAAGTTCAAGTGGACCTAGTGGCGGACATATAGCTATAATAGTTGGTGAGGATGATGATAAATATTATGTAGCAGAAAGTTTATGGTATGCTCCATATGTCGCAGTTGTAATAGTAGATTATTCTAAAAAAACAATATTTAATAGATATTACTGGGTAATGCTTATGGATGATTATTATGAAAAAGATGGTAATTTAACACAATTATGGTATTAATTACCATTTTTATTTTAATAATAAATTTATTACAATAAATATAAATATTCCTATAATATATCCTAAATATTTTAAATTATTATTATATTTATTTATTTCTTTATATATTTCATTTACTGATAGAGATATCATTAATCCAGATACAAATATTAATATAAAAGATAATAGTAAATTATTAAAAAAATTCCTTAAAAATATAAAAGATAGTATTGCACCTATAGGTTCAGTTATTCCTGATATAAATGTTTTTTTTAAAGCATATCCCCTACTTTTACCACTATAATATAGAGGAACTGCTATAGATAATCCTTCTGGTATATTATGCATCATTATGGCAATAAACATTTTAATTCCATATTTCATATTTGTATAACCACTCATAAATACCGCAATTCCCTCTGGAAAATTATGTAACATTAAAGATATCATACTAAGCATTCCAATTCTATACAAAGATTTATCACTATTAAAATTAATTATATATATCGTTAAATATCCTAGTAAAAATGTAATAATTGATAAAATAATTCCTAATAATTTATTATAAATATTTATCAGTATTATTACTGAATTTGGTAGTAAATCAAATAATGAAATTAGTATCATTATAGTAATTGAAAATGCTAAAGATATAGTAATAAAATTATTAATATTTTTAATTTTAAAATATATTATAAGTCCTCCAAGTATAGTACTTAGGCCTGCTAAAAAAGATAATATTAAAGGACCAATAATTTCCATTTCCATATTTAAATAATATACATTTAAAAAATAAATATTACCATAATAATACTAGGTGGTGATTAAATTGGCAAAAGCTAGAAATAATTCTAGAGCAAAATCTAATAGTAGATCTAAATCTAGAAATAATGCAAGAAGCAATTCTAGAGCTAAAAATGCTGAATCTAGATGCCGCTAATTGTAAAGAAAAGGTATTTATTATAAATATCTTTTTTTTATTATGTTATAATTATTTATGTAAGGTGATATCTGTGAAACATAAAATAACACTCAAACAAAAAATTAAAAATGCTATTAAATATTTTAAAAGACATAAAAAGCATAAAAGAAGAAAATTAAAAAAATCTGTAAAATTATTTTTATATATTACTTTAATTTTGATAATTATATTATTCCTCAATAAGGGAATTAAAATTAAAAATGTACTATTAGACAATGATAAAATACATATCAAATTATCAAATGATAAAAATATATCTTGTATATTAACTAATGATAATAAGACCCCTACTCTTGATTCTGAAGAATGGATAAAAGCAAAAAATAATGAATGTATATTTGATTATGATAATAATAAACATAATTTATATATAAAAAATAAAGATAAAATAATATATAAGAATAAAAAAAGCATCATATATAATTTTAAGTTTGAAAATGAGAAAGAATATTACCCTACCTATAAAGAATATACTCTTAAATATTCATATGATTACATTGGAAAAAATCCTAAAATTAATTGGTATACAAGTAATCCAAATATTATTAAAGTTAATGATGGTAAAATTAATTTATTAAAAGATGGTAATGCTATAATCGAAGCACAATATAATAATACAAGTACAAAAATTGAAATAATATCTACATCATTAATAGTAGAAAAACCTAAAGAATTCGATTTTAAAAAGAAATTTTTACCTTGTGAAAAATATAGTGTAGATGAAAATGATTTGTTGGACGAAATATTATATTATAAAGCACATAGTGTTGGATTTAAAACTAGAGCTTCCGCTGTAGAAGTTGCTAGATTTCTAACCTTAGAATTTCCATATAGAATTAATTATTTTAATGAAAATGGTAGAATTACTCAAAATAATAAAATTGATGCTGAAGGAAGATATTATCATATAGGATTATATTTAAATGAATCTAGATTTGATAATATTTCAAAGTCAACTAGAAAACCTAAAATATGGGGATGTTCTTTATATAGTGAACCAATGCAAAAAGCTATGGATAATGGGCTAGACTGTAGTGGATTTGTATCTTGGGTACTATTAAATGCTGGATTCGATGTTGGTGATATAGGAGCAGGTTTTGCAGATGATGCTGATCTTACAGATATAGGTAAATTAACTGCTAATAATAAATCATTATTAGAATCAAATAAAATTAAAGTTGGGGATTTATTACATAGTTATAAAGCTGGGGGACATATAGCTATTATAGTTGGAATTGATAGTAACTATTATTATGTTGCTCAAGCATTATGGTATGATGAAAGAGGCGTAATAATTACTAAAGAAACAAAAGAAAGTTTACTTAGTGAATTTCCACATGTGATTTTAATGGATTCATATTATAATGATGATGGAAATCTAACTAATATGTGGTATTAAAAAACTTCATTATTAATGAAGTTTTTATATTGGATTTACATGAATAACAACTAAATATATTTCTTCTATATTAGATATTATTTCTTTTTCTAATTTATTAGCAATTTCATGACTCTCATAAGTAGATAAATTACCATCCACATATATAGTAAAAGAAATTTGATATTTATATCCAACTGGAGTTGAATTAAAATGGATTACTTTTTTAATTTCGTTATAATTTTTAACTATATCCAACACTTTATTCTTAGTTTCAAGAGAAATTGCCTTATCCATTAAAACATTGTAACTTTCAATAAAAATTTTAATTGATGTCCAAAGTATCCATATTGCAATAATAATACCCACTACTCCATCAAAATAATAAATACCATAATTAGCAAGTATACAAGATATTAAATTTATTGTTGTAATAATAGCATCATTTAGATGATCTTTTGAATTTGCTTTTATAAGTAAATTATTATGTTTTTTATATATATAATTTGTATAAATGAATAATGATATTTTTGATACTATTGTTATAATACATACTATAATAAGCCAAATAGAAAATGTATATTTATCTTTATTAATTATAGTTAATATTGAATCTTTTAATATAATTAAAGACATTAATATCATCGAAATACTTATAAGCATTGAATAAATATATTCTGCCTTGCCATGTCCCAAATTATGATCATCATCACTTGGTTTATTTGCAATTTTATTTCCTATATAAGTCATCAAAGAAGAAAATATATCTCCTGCACTATTAAAAGCATCAGCAATCATTGATTGACTTCCAGTAATAAAGCCTATAATAGATTTAATAATAGATAAAAATATATTTATCATTATTCCTAGAATACTGGCTAACTTAGTACTTTTAAATCTAGACATAATTTTTCCTCCTATAATCTTTAACTATTATATCATATTTTAGACAAAATAAATATTTATGTGATATACTTATATTATGAAGCATAAGGATGTGAAATATGAAAAATAAATTAGTTTTAGTAATAATGGATGGTGTTGGATATAGTGATAACGTTAAAGGTAATGCTGTTAAAAATGCGAATACCCCTACTCTTGATTTATTAATGAATAAATATCCACATACATTAATTAATGCGCATGGTACTTATGTAGGACTTCCAAGTGATGAAGATATGGGAAACTCAGAAGTTGGACATAATGCAATGGGATGCGGTCAAATATATTCCCAAGGTGCCAAACTTGTAAATGAAGCTATTAATTCAAAAGAAATATTTAATTGTAAAACTTGGATAGAATTAATTAATTATTGTAAAAATAATACACTTCATTTAATTGGATTACTATCAGATGGAAATGTTCATTCAAATATTAATCATTTATTTGAGCTAATAAAACAAGCTAAAATTGAAGGCATTAAAAGAGTAAGAATACATATATTACTTGATGGTAGAGATACACCTAAAACAAGTGCATTAAAATATGTAGACATGTTAGAAAATTTATTAAAAGAACTTAATAATGATAAGTTTGATGCAAGAATTGCTTCGGGTGGTGGACGAATGAATATTACAATGGATAGATATGAAGCAAATTATAAAATGGTTGAAAAAGGATGGCATACTCATGTTCTTGGAGATGCTAGAGGATTTAATAGTGCTAAAGAAGCTATTGAAACTATGAGAAATGAGAATAAAGATATTATTGATCAAGACTTAGAACCATTTGTAATTATTGACAATAATTTACCTATTGGAACAATTGAAGACAATGATTCTGTAATATTCTTTAATTTTAGAGGAGATAGAGCTATTGAAATATCAAAAGCATTTGATGAAATAAATTTTGATAAATTTAATAGAATTAGGTATCCAAAAGTATATTATGCTGGAATGCTAGAATATGACTCCGAAGCAAAAATTCCTAAACATTTTTTAACAGAACCACCTAAAATTAAAAATACACTAACAGAAGAATTATGCAAATATAATATATATGAATATGCAATTAGTGAAACACAAAAATATGGACATGTAACTTATTTTTGGAACGGGAATAGAATGGATAAATTTAATGAAGAATTAGAGACGTATGATATTGTAGAAAGTGACATTATATCATTTGATAAAAAACCAGAAATGAAATCATACGAAATAACTGATAAAATAATAGAGGCTATTAAAAGCAATAAATATAGTTTTTTAAGAATTAATTTCCCTAATGGTGATATGGTTGGACATACTGGTAATTATGAAGCTACAATTAAAGCAATGGAAGCAATAGATAACAATATTGGTAAAATATATAATATATGTAAGGAATATAATTATGATTTAATTATAACAGCAGATCATGGTAATGCTGAAGAAATGTATGATAAAAATAACAATATTAAAACGTCTCATAGTTTAAATAAAGTACCTTTTATTCTTGTATCAAATAATAAATATATAATTAAAAAAGGAGATTTTGGTCTTGCTAATTTAGCTAGCACAATAACAACAATATTAGGTGTTCCTAAAAATCCAGTTTGGAAAGAATCAATTATAGATATAAAAAATACAATCAATTAGATTGTATTTTTTTAATAGTAATTACTGGTCTTATTCCTCTTCCTGTTGTATCATTAGGAGCATTATTAGCTAATATACCAGTATTTCTTATATTATATACTCTTGTAGTATTTGAATATGAAGTTAATAACCAATAACCATATGGAGTCAATGAATTATATTCTGCATTTAGATTTGCATATAACCAATTAGGGCAATTAGATGCATTTGCAGTAACTCTACATCCTAGTGAATATGCTTCATCATAAGTTAATAACCTTGCTCTTGTTGTTCCACTTATAGCAGTAGTATTATCATCAGCATCAGTTATTACAGTTTCACCATCAGTTATTTTAATTTTTTTATAACCTTCTCCAGTATTATTATAAGTATAATCGCTAATAGCGCTAATATTTGTCCATTCATTTGTTAAATTATTTAATACATTTAATGCTGTTACAGGACCATAATTATTATTACCGGATGATGCCGCATACCATGCAACAGTTTTATATTCACTGTTTCCTATATTAGATGCTGCTATTAAAGTTATTGTGTTTTCATCACTATCAACTACGTAGAAATCTAATGTAGTAGTATCATTAACTTTTATATTAAATAATGTACCGTTAGTACAAGAAGTACCTTTATAATAGCATCCTAAATCGTTAGTATTTCCATTTACAGAAACAACTATAGACTCAGAAGGTTCCTGATTATTCGAAGAATTAGATAAATCAATTAAATCAGTCCAAGTAGTAGCATCTGTATATTTCCATTGTATAATCGTTCCCTCTGCTCTTAATTCAATTTCCCTTCCATCTGCTCCAGCAGGTCCGGTATCTCCTTTAGGTCCTTGTTCTCCTTGCTCACCTTGAGAACCAGTTTTACCATCTTTACCATTTTTTCCATTAGCTCCGTCTTGTCCATCTTGTCCATCGCTACCCTTTAAATTTATTAAATTATATAATTCTTTCCAATCATTATCAGAATCATATTTCCATTTTAATACGCCATTTTCTTCTTTTAAAACTATACTTTTAGATATATTCTCTACTACTTCACCACTATCACTTTTATTAATTTTTAATATTGAAAATATAGATAAACCAATAGCTAAAAATCCAATAATATAAAGAACAATAAAATTTTTATTTGTACTACTCATTATTTACTACTCCTATTCTATTTTATATTAATATGTTAGCATAATTATCATTGATTTACAAATTATTGATATATATATTTACACTTTTATTTACACCAATATATTTTAATATTTTAAACATTATATAGGCACCACCAATATTTAAAATGTAATCATCTATATCAAATGTTCCACTAAGAGTAACAAATTGAATAATTTCAATTATACTTACAATAATAAAAATAGTTATCAAGAATACTTTAGTATTATCTTCTTTTTTAAATAATTTTGGTAAAAAAAATGCAAATGGCATAAATGCAAATAAATTACCAAATATGTTATAACAAAATATTTTAAATGATACTTTTCCTTTTATAAAACCAATAATAAACTCTAAAATCATTTTAAATGGAATTAAATTCATAACATAATTAATATAATCAAGAAATAATATTTTATTCCATGAAATAATAATCGATCCTCTTCTTAAAAAATATGAATCTAATAACGTAAAAGTAATAATTAAAATAACATATAAAACAAACCAAATAACAAGATTTACTTTACTTGATATATATTTATACTTTTTATTATATTTAATTAAGAAATAGCCTCCAAAATACGTTAAAATTACAATTATAAATAGTAATATTAATTTTATAAAAGGATTGTTGTGTATTTTATAATTAAATATTATATATAAATATAAAATTATCGATAATATAGATAATAAATATAATAATGTAGATATTAATTTATTTTTCATATGTAATAATTATATTCCTTCTAATTTATCTAGTTCTTTTTTATTTTTTATTGGTTCTTTTATATCTATTATTTTAACATCTTGATATTTTTGATTTAATAATTTAGTTGCTTTAGGAGATTTTCCACTACCACTATATAATATAAATGTTATTTTCTTATTCTTTAAATTTATCTTATCTAATACAGTATTTATAGGAGAAGATAAGCGTGAATTCCATATAGGAGATCCAATAATTATTTCATCATATTTAGATATATCATTATCAAAATTAATTAATTTATCTTTATATTTAATTAATGCTTTAAATCCTCCTATCATAATACTTAAAAAATAATTATTTGAAAGAGGTTCACTAGTAATAACTTCTCTTATATCAATATTTTTTTTAGATAAATATTGACTAACTAATTTACCATTTCCACTTAAACTATAATATATAAATAATTTTTTCATTATTTCACTTCCTTTGGTATACAATAAAGTATTGTTTTAGCAACACTTAATGAGTAATGCCTTATATAAAATTTATAATCTAAATTCAAATTCATTATAAATTCTTGTATTTTAAATAAATCATCCCATCTATGATAAATAGATATTAAAAGTATTGGTTTATTATTTATGATAGTATTAATAGATCCATTTAACATACTTGCTTCAGATCCTTCAATATCTATTTTAATGCCATTCACTTTTTCTTCTTTTATTATTGTATCTAACTTAGCAGTTTTAACTATATCTATATCATTCTTTAAAACTGTATTGTTATATGCATTATACTTTTTGTCTATTATATGCGATGTTGAAGATGGAACTTGCATAAATTCCATTTCTCCATCTTTATCACATAATGCCATATCAAATATTTTATAATTAATTGTATTATCTAAATTATTCTTAATATCATTATAAAAATATTTATTTGGTTCAAATATATAGAATTTACTTTTAGATATATCTTTTCTTTCTTTTAATGTAGTAATAAAATCTGCATTATAAGATCCAGCATCAATATATAAACCATTTTTATAATTATCTAAAAATACCTTATCTAAATAACAATCACTTCTACTATGATATAAATCTTTAATATATTTAGGATCTCTTATGTATCTATATTTTAATAGATTATTATATAAATTTTTAGAATAATCATCTTCTAAAGAATTATAACATCTTAAAATTATATTTTTATTATCTAAATAATAATTAATATCTTTATTTTCCATAAAATATCCATCAAATAGAAATAAATTATTATCTATATCAGGATTATTTATTATTAATTTGCTTCTAATAGTTTCAAAATATGAACAAGTTATTACATAAGCACCATTATTATCAATATTATTAAAGTTTTGATCTATAACATTAATACCTTTATATTTTTTTCCATATTTAATAGCATTACCATCTATTATAGCTTTAATTGTAATATTATTTTTAGTAAAGAAAATTATTGCTTCATCTAAACTTTCACTTATTCCCCATAAATAAACGTATTTAAATTGGTTAATTCTGTTTATATACTCTTTAATATATTTTTCTTTTTCTTGATCTAAATTATTAATATCATCATATAATTTCATATTACTCTCCTTTAAAGTTTCATTCTTTTAACCACACTGCATATGGTTCAACTAAATCAGCAATAAGTACATTTAATTCTTCACTATTACTTTTTTTATTATATTTTCCAAAACATTTATTTACTCTATAAACTAAGTGACTACTTAGTCTTTTGCCATTATTTTTACCGCCAACTACAACAAAATCATCTAATTTAAAGTTATTATATTTTCTTAAGTTTTTAGCTACAAATGAATATTGAGCTCCTTGTAGTTGAACTGGATATTTAAATTTTTCATAATTTAAATGATCTACTGAATATTCATTAATAAATCCTATATCTGAACTATATGAGCTCTTAGTTTCAATTAAAACAAGTTTAGGTATATGATTATTTAATATAGCTTTTTTACAAAAATCTTGCACTTGCTTTGGTCTACAAAATACTCCAGAATAACCCCAATAATGAACTCCATTTAAAATTTCCTCATTGTTTTTTGAATCAATTATTTCAGTTAATGACATATCACTATGTGGTCCAACTTTCATTACAATTATATCTTCTAAATCTTCCATTTTTAATCCTTATATACTCATTAAATATTTAATGAGTTTAATTTATCTTCAAGTTTATTTTGTAAATCATTAGAATTTTTATAATTTATTAATTCAAAATTTTTGTTTCCACCTATCATAGCACTTATATTAATATTATCGTCATATACACAAATAATCTCTTTTCCTAAATTCTCTGCATATGAAATTTCGTAGCCAACTCCTAATGAAGGAGTAGATATTTCCGCCACTAAAACATCACATTCTTTAATCCAATTAATATCTCTATTATAAATTTCTTCTTTTGAATTGTTTTTTTCTATTTTCTCTACATTAGGATCCGCAACATGTTTATCAAGTATTTCCCCATAACGTTCTAATAATTTATTTATTTTTATATAAATATCTAGTTTTTCTCTTCCACCTCTTATTGCACCAGCAAAATAAAATTTCATACTATTATTCCTTTCTATAAATTATTTAAATATTCTTTAATAATTTTAATTTTTTCTTGATCTTTTGGTCTATTATTTTCAATCATCCATTTTAACTGCAATTCTAAAGATTCTACAGGATATCCATCAACGTATCTTATATCTTTTTCATTATAATCTAAAACAGCTACTTCTGTTGATTCATTCATTTCATACAAATATGAATATTTAGGTGATTTTTTAAAATTAAACCTAGTTTTAAGTTCTTCAAAATAATCTGGTCTTATTTTAATATCTATGTCTTCTGTAGTTTCTTTTAGTCCATATAATAACATTACACCACCTGATATTATACAATATCTATTTTTATCTAACTGAAATGTATCTAATTTTTCTATGTATTCTTTCTTATTCATACTATTTCCTTTCTAAAATACAAATAGATTCAACATGTTTAGTTTTATTAAACATATTTATGCATTCTAATTTTTTTAATTTATAATTATTTAATAAATTTAAATCTCTTTTTAAAGTTTTAGGATTACAAGAAATATATACTATTTTATTACATTTTGATTTATTTAATTTTTCTATAACATTATTATTAAGACCACTTCTAGGAGGATCTACTATGATGACATCATAATTATTATCTTTTAATATACCCGCATCGCCACATATAAAATTTACATTATTAATATTGTTTAATTTTTTATTTATATTTGCATTTAATATTGCTTCTTCATTTATTTCTATACCTGTTATTTCTTTAAAATTTTTACTTAAATATAAAGATATAGTTCCTGTACCACAATATAAATCTAATAGCTTATCTTCACTACCTGCATATTCGCTTACTTTATCATATAATATTTTCATATTTTCATAATTAATTTGAAAGAAAGCATTAGGATATATTGTAAATTTTAGATCATTTATTGTTTCTAAAATATAAGATTTACCATATATAAGTTTTTTATTTAAATAAATTGAATCAATATTATATTTTGATACTAAATCATTATAATTATATTTCTTTAACTTTCCTTTAATTATTATCATAATTTCTTTATTGGTTACTCGAATAGTAATTTCTTCAATATCTTTTAAATTAGTGTTTTTAAAGTAATCATATATTTGATTAATTCTATCATCTAATAGTAAACAATTATCTAATTCAACCAAATCATTTGATTTTTCGCTATAATATCCAATTAAATTATTTTTAACATGAAAAGTTGCTTTATTTCTATAATTATATTCATTATTAGTAAGTATATCTTTTAAATCAATATTAAATAACTTATTTATTTCATTTAATTTAAGTTCTTTTTCAATATTAATATTTGTATGTAAAAATGAACACCCTCCGCACTTATCATAATTTTTACATAAAATATTACATCTATTTTTACTAGGTTTAATAACATTTAATATTTTGGCATTAGCAAATCTTTTATTTATATCAGTTATTTCTATTTCAAGTTTTTCATCTTTTAATGCATATGAAACAAATACTACAAAATTATCTATTCTTGTAATACCATTTCCATTTGAATCATTATCATTTATGACTACAACATATTTATTACCAATCTTCATATATTCCTCTTTTTAATTATACCAATAAAAAGTAGATATTTCTATCTACTTTAATCTTTTTTAAATTCATTAAATATTGATTTACCTAATCCGAGTTCATTTTTTACATTAAAATTATCAAGAATAGTAGCTCCAATATCAGCAAAAGTATCTCTATCATCAAGTTTTTTACCTTTTTTAAATATCGGACTATACATTAATATTGGAACATATTCACGAGTATGATCCGTTCCTTTAAATGTAGGATCATTACCGTGATCTGCAGTTATAATTAATAAATCATCTTTATTTAAATTTTTAAGTAATATTGGTAAATAATAATTAAATTCTTCTAATGCTTTTAAATATCCTACCCTATCTCTTCTATGTCCGTATAACATATCAAAGTCATTTAAATTTGCAAATAATAAACCTTTGAATTCTCCTTTTGCAAAATCAATTAATTTCATCATACCATCAATATTATCTTTTGTTTTAATCTTAACAGCAATACTTTTATTATTAAATATATCTGATATTTTACCAATAGCAATAGTTTCAATACCATGTCTATCTAATAAATCTAATACATTTAATGGTGGATCTAATGCATAATCATGTCTTTTAGGAGTTCTAGTAAATGAACCAGGTTTTCCTATAAATGGTCTTGCAATTATTCTTGCAATTTTATATTCATCACCTTTTGTTAATTCTCTTACTGTTTCACATATCTTATATAATTCTTCAACAGGAATAATATCTTCATGTGCTGCGATTTGAAGAACTGAATCGGCTGATGTATAAACTATTATTGCACCAGTTTTCATATGCATTTCGCCTAAATCTTCAATGATTTGAGTCCCAGATGCGGCTATATTACCAATTACTTCTCTTCCAGTTGCTTGTTGTATCTTAGAAATTAATTCAAGAGGAAAACCATCAGGATATGTTTTATATGGTATTTTTTGAACTATACCCATCATTTCATAGTGTCCATTTAATGTATCTTTCGCAAGATTTTGAGGCTTAGCTCTCATATATATTCCTCTAGTATTTTCTTCTTCCTTTCCTACTAAAATAGTAAGCCCTAATTTTTCTAAAACATCTAGATTATATGCATCTCCCATAGTGTGCAATAATGTATTAGCACCCACATCGCCATATTTTTCAGCATCTGGTGCTTCACCAATTCCAACGCTATCAAGAACTACTAAAAATATTCTTTTAAACATTATTTTCACCATCCTTTGTACTTCTATTAAAATACTCATTATAACTATCTTTGATAAAATTATTAGCAAGATGCGTATATACTTCAGTTGTTATAACATTTTCATGTCCAAGTAATTCTTGAACACTTCTAATATCCGCTCCATATTCAATCATATGAGTTGCAAAACTATGTCTTAAAACATGCGGAGTTATTTCCTTATTAATATTTTTTAACTTGGCAATCTTACCAATTATTTTATATAAACCTTGTCTAGTTATTCTTTCACCATGATTATTTAAAAATAATGCATCAGTTTTTTTCCCTTTTACAAACAATAAATTCCTATAATTATTAATATATATATCAAGATAATTAACAGCCATTTTACTTAATGGAACAATTCTTTCTTTACTGCCTTTTCCATACACATTTACAACCATATTAACTAAATCAATATTATTTAAATCCAAATTAATTAATTCACTTGCTCTAAGACCAGTAGCATATAAAAGTTCTAGCATTGCTTTATTTCTATAATCAAATGATGTTTCAAGTGATATATCCAATAATTTGTCTACTTCTTCAACTGATAAATATTTAGGCAGTGTTTTTTTTCTTTTTAAACTTTCTATATCTTCACTAACATTTATATATCCTTTATACATAGATAAATATTTAAAAAAACCTTTAATACTTGCTATAATACGATTAATACTATTTTCATTATAATTTGGTAAATTAAATATAATATAATTTTCTATATCTTTTTTTGATATATCTATTATATTTTTGTGAATATAGTCTAAAAAGAATCGTATATCTCGAATATATGATTCAACTGTATTTTCAGAGTAGTTTTTATCTATTTTAAGATAATTACTATAGTCATTAATAAGTTCTTTATTATCAATATCTATCATAATATCACATAATAATTATACAACAAAAAGAAATCAAATTTTAATTTTTATCAGTATCTTTACATTTTAAACTACGTTTATTGTCAACAATATTAAATAAAATACCCCCAACAATCATAGGAAGATAAAATGATATAAACCTCCATAATAATAAGCTTGCCACAACTATATTTTCGGGAACTATTAAAATATAATAATTTAAGTAAGCATACTCTATCCCAACACTACCACCAGGAATAGGGATAAATGTAGCGGATATATATATTAATGAAGATAATATTAATGAATAAATAAAATTAATACTAATATCTCCACCTACAGCCAAAATAGAAAAGAATGCTATGCCAAAATAAAATAACATAGATGTAATTATTATTAATATAGATCTAAATAATACTTTTTTATCATTTAGTAAATCTCTATATCCATTTGAGTATTCGACACATTTATCAGACCAACTTTGAATTGTTTTTTCTTTATCTTTAATAATGTGTATTTTAGATAATAAATTTATAATAAAATTACCTATCTTTTTAGCAACATTAATCTTAATACATATAAATGAAACGACAAATATTATGATAAAATTAACGAAAAATCCTATTAAAGTAATTGTCCACAAAAAATCATTTGGAGTTAAATGAAATATAAACTTAAATATTATTGCTAGTATAGTTAATATAGTTACACTTATCTCATGTATTATAAATACTTCAGTAATAACTAATAATCCATCTGATACTTTAATATCTTCTTTACTAAGTTCATATAATTGAAGAGGTTCTCCTCCTAGTGAAAAAGGTGTTATTCCATTAAAAAATCTTGTCATCAATGTTAAAAGTAATGACTTTTTTAAATTATATTTTTTATTAATTCTATTTATTAACAATTTAAAAGAATATGATTCTAATGAAATAAAACATATATAAAATATAATAGCTAACAATATAAATAATATATTTGATGATGAAATTAAACTAATTGATTCATAAAAGTTATCTTTCAATATGAAATAAAACAATATAACTGTTATAAAACATAATAATAAACTTCTAATAATTACTTTTTTCATATGTCATCCCTTTTCGCATAAAATCATTATATCATATATTCAAAATAAATTTTAATTTATTTTATTATTTTTTTTTGGTACAATAGATACTGGTGACCAAATTATGGATTTATTACAAAATAAATTAAGGCCAAACCTACTAAAAGATGTTCTTGGACAGGAGCATCTAATTGGCAAGGATAAAATTCTTACTAATCTTGTTAAAAATAAAAAATTATTTAACATTATATTATATGGTGCTTCTGGTTCAGGTAAAACAACTATTGCTTTAGCATTAGTATCAGAATTGAAAATGAGATATAGAATATTAAATGCTACAATAAATTCTAAAAAAGATTTTGAAGTGGTAATTGAAGAAGCAAAAATGTATGGAAATATGATTCTAATTGTAGATGAAATACATCGAATGAATAAAGATAAACAAGATATATTATTATCATATTTAGAAAGTGGATTAATTACATTAATTGGTCTTACTAATTCCAATCCATATCATTCAATAAATCCTGCAATAAGAAGTAGATGTCAGTTAATTGAATTACATTCATTAAATGAAAATGATATAGAAAAAGGAATTAAAAGAGTTAAAAATGTTTTACCAGATATAGAAATTGATAGTAAAACAATTAAATATATATCAAAAATATCTAGTGGAGATATTAGATATGCTTATAACTTAATAGAATTTTTATACTATGGACATAACAAAAAAATAACAATAGAAAATATTAAACAAATAGGAAATACCCCATCATTTTTTACAGATAAAAATGAAGAAGGACATTATGACATGTTATCTGCATTTCAAAAAAGTATTAGAGGAAGTGATGTAGATGCTTCTCTTCACTATCTTGCAAGACTTATAGTAAGTGGAGATTATGATTCTATTTATAGGAGAATGCTTGTAATTGCATATGAAGATATAGGACTTGCTAATCCTACCATGGGTTCAAAAGTTATAGCAGCAATAGAAGCAAGTGAAAGAATTGGATATCCCGAACTTATTAAACCACTTTCTGTTGCAGTTATAGATATGGCATTAAGTCCTAAGAGTAATTCTGCTGATATGGCAATAAATGCTGCTATAAAAGATATAAATGAAGGTAATGTAGGAAGAATACCAAATCATATTAAGACTACTTCACCTGATTATAAGTATCCGCATAACTACCCTAATTATTGGGTTAAACAACAATATTTGCCAAATGAAATAAAAGATAAAAAATATTATTTACCTAGAAAAAATAAATATGAAATTGAAATGACTAAATTCAATAAACAAATCAAGGGGGAAAAATGAAATTTATAATTAAATCTAATCCTATGATAGTATCTTATGATAGTAGTGTCATTGATGAAATTGAAAGTAAAATTAAAAATTCATTTCCAGTTACTGAAGAAGAAACTGAAATGCTATTAGACTATATATGTTACGAAACGAGAAAAAAATTATCAAATGATATTTTAAATGATGATTTTTCAGGTAAAGACTTAGAAGCAGCATCTATAATTACTTCATATTTACATGATTTGGGAGTTAAACATGCAGTATGTAATACAAGAAATTCAATTGATAAAAACGTATATAATAATACTTTTATTACAGCCACATTTGAAACTAATCTTTATGGTAATGATGTAGAACTTACATATTTAATTGATCCAACATTCAGACAATTTTTTACAACAGAAAAATGTAATGCTAATAATCGTGTTATGCGTAACCAAGTGTTTATAAAAAAACCTGCTCCTGGATATTATATTCACACATGTGATATGGATACTATTGAATACTTTTTAGAACATGGATATGATTTTTTGGATTATGATCTTGCATATGCGTATTGTAATTCATTTAATGATACTAAGATATTTACTAAAAAAGAAAATGAAGAAGTAATTGATCCGGATACAGCGTATGATTTATTAATTACTGGATCCAAATGCCAATTAATATCTAGAAAAGAACTAGATAATAAAGGATTATTAATAAATAAGGAGAAATCCTTAGTCAAAAAAATGTAACTACATATTAGTTACATTTTTAATTATATAATTTGTAATCAATAAACCTGCTACACCTGGAACAAAAGCGGTTGAACCTAACATTGTATTATTAATTGCTTTTTCAGTAGAAGTTACTACAACAACATCTTTCATATATTCTTTATAAGCACCTAATTCTTTTCTTACTTTTTTAGCTAAAGGATCAGTTTCAGTTTTATCAAGTGTAGTAATTATTAATTTAGTAGCATCCATTTTATTAGCAGTACCCATTGAAGATATTAATTTAATCCCTTTATCATGGCATTCTTTGACTAAACGAACTTTAACTTTTGAGGTATCACACGCATCAATAATATAATCATATTTTTCACCAAATAATAATTCAAAATTATCATCATTAATATATGTATTTATAATATTAACTATTGCGTTTTTATTAATCTTCTTAATTCTTTTTTTCCATTCTCGTGTTTTATACTTATCATTATTTTTAGATGTTGCGATAATTTGTCTATTTATATTACTAGGTTTAATAGTATCTCCATCCACTAAAGTAATTCTTTCAACACCACATCTAACAAGCGATTCAAGAGCATATCCTCCTACTCCGCCAAGTCCAATAATAAGGATATTAAGTTTTTTAATTTTATCTATATTATCTTCACCAATTAAACTTTCAAGTCTAGTAAGATTCATATTTTGACCTCCTTTAAAGGCTTAAATATTTTAACATAAAAAAGCCTAGTGTAAATACAGTGTAATAAAGCTCGCGTTCCCGCAAGTGGTAGGACACATAATATATTCGGGATCTTGCGCAAAGGCAATATTCAACTCCTTATATTAATTAGTCCCCCTATCATATTACATAGCCGAGATTATATCCATATTTATCATCTAGGTTAATTATATATTATCACATTAATTTTTTATAAACAATATATATTAAAAAATTAGACACTATTTTTGTAAAGTAACATTTTTATTGACTAAAAAAACGAAATAAATTAAAATTATAATAGAGGTGATGAATACAATGGCATATGATAAACGAATAAAAAATTTAACTGCTCTTGTTATTATTTTATCAATAGTTGTTTTAGCAGCAGGCGTATATATTTTATATACTAATAAAACTTCAGAAGAAAATATAATATATCAAGATGAAAACATTACAAAAGAAGCTAATCAAATTTTTAATAAAATTGCTGATTCATATTATTATTTAACTGAAGATGTAAATATTAATGATTTGCCTAATGAGCAAAAATTAAATTTTATGGCATTATATTATAGTTATGATATTACTGAATATACATCCGATGAAATATATGAAGAATTAAAAAAACTATTTGGAAAAAATTTTACAATAGAATTTAAAGATATTAAATTAGAACCATTTAGTGATAATTCCGAACCTGATTATATTTATGATGAAGTTACTAAAAAATACATTGATAATGGAAATGGTCATGGATTAGAAGGAACAAATTATTTAATAAAAAGTTTGTTAGTTGATTATAAAAAAAATGACGATGAATATATACTTTCATATAAACAATTATTTTACATTTATGATTATGATGAGGTATTATTTACTGATATAACTGGAAAAAATATTTTATTTAAAAAAGGAATATCCGATGAAGAAGAAAACTCAGTTTCAGTTAAAGTTTCAGATGGTGAATTTAATAGATATATGGATAAACTTCCAATAGTTGAATACACATTTAAATTAGAAGATGGTAAATTAATATTAATTAAATATTCAATAAAATAACTACTTTCACAAAAGTAGTTTTTATTTAATTAAAAATAATATAAATTATAAAAGTAAACATATAATTTAATATGTTTACTAAAATTAAAAATAATATATTTGTAAAATCAACATTAGTTCTTTTATTTGGAGGAATATTAGGAAAATTTGTTGGTTTTATTTTAAGAATAATTATAACAAGATATTTAAAAACAGAAGGAATGGGATTATATAGTTTACTATCCCCTACTTTATCACTTTTAACAGTTATAGCTACCTTTTCATTACCAACAGCAATATCCAAAGTTATATCAGACAAAAGTTGTAATGCTAAAAGTTTATTATTATCATTAATTCCTTTATTTATTATATTTGGAATTATAATCATTATAATTATTATATTATTAGCACCTTTTCTATCAAATAATTTACTTAAAAATAATATACTTTATTACCCAATTATCTGTCTTGGAATAATTGTTCCATTTATAAGTGTATCTTCTATTATTAAAGGATATTTTTGGGGTAAACAAAATATGTTTCCATATATGTTATCCAATTTTATTGAACAAGCATCTAGATTGCTACTAATATTATTATTTATTAACAAATTTATTAATATTGGAATTATGCAAACAATATGTTTTATCATAATAGTTAATGCTATATGTGAAGTAGTATCACAAATTGTTATGATATTATATTTCCCTAAAAATAGTATTAAATTAACTGATTTTAAAATTAATTTTAGTGATATTAAAAAAGTAATGAGTATATCCATTCCAGCCACTAGTAGTAAAATTATAGGATCAATTTCATATTTTTTAGAGCCAATTATTCTTACTAATATACTCTTATATGTTGGGTATACTAAAGAATACATAGTATATGAATATGGAATTATAAATGCTTATGCATTATCGTTATTATTGATGCCACAATTTTTTACTCAAAATATGGCCACATCACTTGTTCCAGAGTTGTCAAAATATTATAGTCAAAATAATAAAGAAATGTGCAAAAAAAGAATTAAACAAATATTATTACTTTCCTCTTTAATTGGAGGAATATCCACAATAATCATAACAATATATCCTAATTTCTTTTTAAATATTTTGTATCATACTAATGAAGGCATAGATTATATTAGATTATTAAGCCCATTTACAATATTATTTTATATAGAATATCCATTAATAAATGCATTACAAGCACTTGGAAAAAGTAAATCTGCTATGAAATGTACTATTACAACTTCAATTATAAGATTAATAACTATAGTTATATTTTCATTATTAAAAATGGGAATGTATAGTTTAGTAATATCGATAATAATAAATTTATTATTATCAACCTATTTGTATTATAAAGAAATTAAAAAAACACTATCTTAACAATTCATTTCTCTTAATTATATAAATTTTATTATTTTTATAAAAGGAATAAAATATTTCATCGATGGTTAAATTATTATTAGTTAAATAACTATTTAACCATTTTTCATCTTTTTCTAAATAGTTTAATGTATCTTTTTGAACTACCCCATCTAATATCAAAGGAAAAGGATTAGCACCCTCACATTTTAAAAAATTATATTTAAATATATTTAATTTACCACTATTTTCAAGAACCGCATATTCCACATCTTTTAAATTTTTAATTCCATTATTTCTTAATTCTAGTAATAAATCATCAAGATTATATCTTTGTTTAATCATTTCTTTATAATTAATAATTCCTTTATTAATAATTAATGAAGGTTTACCATCCATAATATTTCTAAATTTATTAAATTTTAATGATAAATATCCTGCTAATATTTCAAAAAATAATAACATAATAATAGGTATTATTGTAAGTAACATAGAATCTTTATAATTCTCTATACTTATAGCAACTAATTCCGCTATTAATAAACTTACCACTAGATCCTGAATAGACAACTGACCTATTTCTCTTTTACCCATTATTCTAAATATTATTAATACAAATACATAGAAAAACATAGTTCGTATAATTACTAATACTAAATCCATATAATCACCTAATATTATTATGTTTATTCATATTATTTTTAATCATAAATATAATTAATTAGGTGATTATGTTGAATAAATTTATTAATTATTTAAAAAGTTATTTATTATTTTTTATTATATTATTTATATATCTAATCATAATATCGTTATTTAATTATTTTGAAATATTACCAAATAATATTCTAAATATTATTAATTACATATTTATATTATTATTATTTTTAATATTAGGATTTAAAATATCTAAATTAGAGCAAAATAAAGGTTATTTAAATGGATTTTTAATATCACTAATATTAATTACTATATTTAGCATTATGACTCTTATAATTGATAAAATAGATTTCTCTAAACTTGTATATTTTTTAACCTTAATAGCATCATCTATTACAGGGGGTATTATTGGAATACAAAGAAAAAAGTCATAATTGACTTTTTTAATTACTAGGATTAAATGTTCCATCAGAATCCCATGCTCCACTCACTTTGCTAAATTCCGGATGAATGGTACTACCATAAAATAACCCCTTCATATTTAAGACATTAGAAGAATTAAATGATGAAATGCCATCAATATTTATTAATTGTGTTAAATATTGAAACATACGTTCAGAATCTTCATTCATGCTAGGATTATTTATCTCACTCCACCAATATATTGTGCCATTTTCATACCATGCATATCTATAGTGGCGCGTCCTTTGGTGCTTGTATCATCACCTAGTGTAATTATAGAACTTAAAAAGACTTATTAAAAGTCTTTTTATTTGTTAAAATATTTTTTTACAAAGTCCTCTCTAAATTCTAATAAATCATCGTTTTCTATATGTAATCTTATATCTTCCATTAATTTAGTTAAAAATCTTATATTATGTATAGAAATTAATCTTTGACCAAATGATTCATCTGAAACTATTAAATGTCTAATATATGATTTTGTATAATTTTTGCAAGTATAACAATCACAACCTTCTTCTATAGGTGTTAAATCTTTTATAAATTTAGCATTTCTTAGATTGGTTCTACCATTTCTTGTAAGTGCATTTCCATGTCTTGCAAGTCTTGTTGGAAGCACACAATCAAATATATCTATACCACGTATAACGCCATCAATTAAATCTAAAGGTTCACCTACACCCATTAGATATCTTATTTTATTTTCTGGCAAATAAGGAGTGGCATATTCTATCATTTTTAATTTAGTATCAGGATCTTCTCCCACTGATACACCGCCCACACTATAACCATCAAAATCCATTTTAACAGTTTCTAGTGCAGAAAATTTTCTTAAATCCTCGAATTCTCCTCCTTGAACTATACCAAATATTGCTTGATGGTCTCTATCTTTATGAGCATCTTTACTTCTTTGCATCCATCTTAACGTTCTTTCAACACTGTTTTTCATATATTCATGAGTTACTGGATAAGGAGGACATTCGTCTAAACTCATTATAATATCTGAATGTAATTTGTTTTGAATTTCAATGCTTTTTTCTGGAGTTAAAAACAAATTAGAACCATCTAAATGACTTTTAAATTTTACTCCTTCTTCACTTATATCTTTTGGTTTTGCAAGAGAAAATACTTGAAAGCCACCACAATCAGTTAAAATAGGACCAGTTTTATAATTCATAAATTTATGAAGACCACCAGCACTATCGACAACATCTTCGCCTGGTCTTAGCCATAAATGATATGTATTAGAAAGAATAATGTCCGCCCCAGCAGCTTTTAATTCCTCTGGACTTAAAGTTTTAACAGTAGCTTGAGTTCCTACAGGCATAAACATTGGTGTTTTATGTGTTCCATATTTAGTATGAAATTCACCCAATCTTGCTCCACAAGAAGATTTTTTTAATAATTTAAATTTTAAATCCATTATTTTTCCTCCTTTAAATCCGTTAAAAACATCGCATCGCCAAATGAAAAGAATTTATATTTTTTATCTTGAGCATACATATATGCTTTTTTAATTATATCTAAACTACTAAAAGCACTAACTAACATAACTAAGGTACTTTTTGGCAAATGAAAGTTAGTTATTAATGCATCTGCGCTTTTAAAATTATATGGTGGGTATATAAATATACCTGTTTCTTCAATAGTATCTTTAAACTTACCATATTTTTGAATATTTGCTTCTAAAGTTCTTAAAGATGTTGTTCCGACACAAATTATTCTTCTATGTTCTTCTTTAGCTTTGTTTAATTTATCTGCAACTTCTAAAGTTATTTGATATAGTTCTTTATGCATATCATGTTTAGTTATATCATTTTCAGAAACCGGTCTAAATGTTCCAAGACCAACATTTAAAGTTATATATAGTACTTCTATCCCTTTTTCTATAGCTTTATTTAATAATTCTTTAGTCCAATGAAGTCCTGCGGTTGGAGCAGCAGCACTTCCATAATTTTCAGCATATACTGTATTATACCTATCATTATCATTTAATGTTTCATGTATATATGGTGGAAGTGGCATAGCACCTACTTTATCTAAATGTTCTAGTAATACTCCATTATAAATTAATTTAATATGTGTAATTCCATTATCAAATACATCTAAAACTTCACACTTAAAATCATCATCAAATTTAATAATTGTTCCTTTATGCACCCTTTTTTGAGGTCTTACTAAACATTCCCATCTATCACTATCTAATTCTTTTAACAATAATATTTCTATTTTAGCGTTGGTATCTACTTTTAAACCATAAACTCTAGATGGCATTACTTTTGTATTATTAAGTACTAATACATCACCTTTTTTTAAATAATTTAAAATATTATAAAATTTATCATCTATATATGATCCATCATTTTTATCAACAATTAACAATTTAGAATGATCTCGTTCTTTAATGGGAGTTTGTGCAATTAAAGACTCATCTAGTTCATAATTATATGTTTCTATATTTTTATAATCCATAACATCTACTAGGAAAACAGCCTAGCGATTCACCTCTTTTTTCTTGTAAATTATAACACATTAAAAGAGTTTTTAAAACTCTTTTTTTTAAAGCAATAATTTTATTGATTGTTAAATTCTTGTGTGTATACTCTTTTAGGCTGAATATTTGAAGCATTAACAAATTCTATATTATTAATATAACAAATATATTCACAAGCCTTTAAAGCTAATAATTCTAAACTTGATATTCTAAAATTAAATATATTTACTTTTAATCTTGGAAATAGTGATTTTCTTAAATCTTCTGTATTATTTATTTTTTCTAAGTATTCTTTGCTATCTGCCTTGGCAACTACTATTGTTGTATTTAACATTTTAATTAATCTGTTAAGTTTTATTGCTGTATGGTTTAATGCTTCTAAAGTATCTGAATCTAGATTTTCAAAATTTATATTATCTGGAATACTTGCTATTCCAGATAATATTCCATTTTCTAATGTTTTACAAAAATTTTCTAGTTCATTTATATTTTTATTAAAATCTACTCTTTCCATATTAATTCCTTTCAATTTTTTTCTTTCTTTCTAATTTTAATTCATGTTGTTCTATTTTTTCAATTTCAGCTTCGCTTTGTAAATTACTATTAGAATCTTCTTTTACCTTCTCATCAGTAGAAATCTCTTTTTGTTGTATACTTTTTTCATAATTTTCTTTAATCTCATTTAAATAACTATATATTTCAAAAGTGCTCATACCTTCAAAATCATCAGTAATTTTAATATTATGTTTTTTTAAATAATAAACTATTTCACTTATTTTTTCTGCATATTCCATTTCAGTAAAAGCATCTATATGACTTTCATCCAAATCCTCTACTGCTGCATATTGAATATTTCGAAATTCATTATAAACATCTTGTTCTGTAAGTTCTCTATCTTTATAACGAACTTTATCATGTAATAGTAAATCCGTTTTATAAAGTAAATAATTATATTTATTTAAAAATATATTTTTATAGGCTCTATATCCACTAATTAAGTTTAAAATTGGTAATATTGAAGATATAATCATAGCAAAAATGTCTGTTAAATCATCCTTAAAACTACCTTTATCTTTTTTTAAATATAAACCATCTTTTCTTAATCTAATATCATTCAAAGTTAAATTTATTCCCTTGGGTAATAATGATATTATAACAGTTAATAAATATATCTTTAATAACACTACAATCACCCTCAAAATTAAATATTATTATATAATTAGATAATAATTTAGTCAAGAAATATAAAATAAAAAAGACATTAGTCTTTTTTATTTAAATTGTTAATCATCTCTTCTAATTCTTCTTTTGATTTAAATCCTACCTCTTGTTCTAAAATTTCACCATCTTTAAAAAATATTATTGTGGGAATACTCATTACCCCATATTTTCTAGCCAAATCTTCATGTTCATCAACATTAACTTTAATAATATCAATATTTTCTAATTCTTCAAGAATTGGTCCAAGCATTTTACATGGCCCACACCACTCAGCATAAAAATCTACTAAATGAAATCCATCACCAATAAGTTCATCAAAATTTTCTTTTTCTAAATGTATCATTAATCTATCTTTCCTTTCTTGCGTAATATATCTACATTTTCTTTTGTAATGATATCATACTTTATAAATAATTTTATAGTTTCAGAATTAAACATCTTTTTATCAGTTCTATATTTTTCAGTAAGCTCATATACTTCAGTTATTGCTTGTCTAGTATTCTTAATTGAACTACTCATTACTGGAGTAGAATCTAGTATTCTTTGAACAACTATAGAATCATTCACTACTTTAATATTAATGAATGGTTGACTTAATACAAATAATACAATAAATACAACAATATATGATTCAATAAATCCTAAAATAGCTCCTCCTATTTTTGAAAAAAAACCTAATATAATAGTTGCTTTTAATATTTTTTCAATAATACCAGTAATTTTTAATAAAACTCTTAATATCAAATAAATTAATGAAAAAATAATTAAAAATGCTATTGTTTCATATAATAATATATTTAATACAGTTACTCCACTATAATCACCATTAAATGAAAAAAATGGTAATGTTTTGTACATAAATGTAGCAATTGGAGTTCTTAATTTAAATGATATTATTATTGAAATAATTAAACCAACTAATAATACAATTTCTTTTATAAATCCTCTTCTCATACCTGCCATTATTCCAAGTATTAAACAGATTATTACTAAAACATCAACAATATTTAACATACATCCTCCTAATCCAATATATATGGATCTTTTATAGTGCCTTTACCAGATATAACTTGAGCAGTTTTTTTGATTGTAATTACTGGTCTAACACCATATTCGTTATTCACAGCACTTTGAATTAATTTACTACCATCAACTACAAAATTATATGCATTACTTCCATCATAATATGCAGGAGTCATAGTCCAATAACTATTATTTGAATATAAATAATTATCAGTATTATTATTGCCATTAATGCCAGCAAAGAATACCTCATCCATTGTTATTAATCCAATTGGATAAGAAATCATTTTACTAGTTAATCTGTCATTTTCTTGAGTACACCTATAGCTTGGAGAGTTATTGATATAATTATACATTGATTCATACCCAGTATTAAAATTTTTATAACCGGAAGAACTATATTTAACACTTTTATATGTAAATGTTGCAACTTTTCTATTACTACAATATTCAGCATCTTCCATAATTGAAGAATGTTTACTTAATTTTTCTTCATAGAAACTATTTACAGCGTTTCTTATTATACTTGAATTGATATTTTCATGCTCATTTTCATAAGTACCACTACCTGGGCTACCATACATATAACCTACATACGCATTATAATTCGAATTAGAATTATACTTACTAACTGATACTATTTTATTATTAGAATTACATAATCCTTTTTCAAATAATCCATTATATATTAATTTAATATCACCATTTTCAGTAGTTCTTAATATTCTAAAACATGTATCATCTATTTTAACATTATTATTTAAATCTTTACTTCCTCTAAAAAAATATATTCTATTTCCATCATTAGAATTATTAGTCCAATATAAACCTTCACCATCACTATTATCATAAGATAATTCACTATCACTTTTTACCTCATTATCTTTTAATATTTTATCTAAAAGTGTGTCTTTAATATCGGTTTCACCCACTGAAGTAACATTAATATCAATCGATGATGAAAATGTATTGTTGACTTGATCATTATTTAATACTTCTATAGTTAAAATAAAATCAACCGCTTCATTTGCATTTACTTTAATATTTGAAGCAATTAAAGGATTGTCATTTATAATACTAGCTGACTTAATATCAATAATATCTTTGCTATACAAAGAATAATATAAGCTATTATCAGAAAAATTATTTATTAAATTTTTAAGAGATATTGATAAATAAACAGTATTATTAGATATATTTTTAATAGTCCATGATTTAGTAACACTTTCATTATTTTTAGCATTTACTAAAGCTAAATCACTTGAACCATTATATGATATTTTAATATTTTTATTTAATTCATTTTTATTATCATTTTTAATATTTTTAAAATATGCATAAGTAGATATAATCATAAATACAATAACAAAAAAGATTAATATACTACAAATTAATATTCTTCTACTATATCTATTCATACATCCCTCCTATACAATAATAATTATATAATTATTAGCCCTTTTTTTCAATATTATTTGAAATAATGTAATTTTTTTGATAAAATATCTGCGAAGGAGGAATAAAATGATTAAAGAATGTGATATTTTAACTGAAAAAGATGCTAAAACATTAAGAGAAATTAGCAAAGAAGTTACTTTTCCTCTAGATGAAAATGATATTATGCAAATAAATAATATGATTATGTATTTAAGATTAAGCCAAGATGAAGAATATGCTCAAAAAAATAATATAAGGGCTGGTATGGGACTTGCTGCAATTCAATTAGGAATTAAAAAAAGATATTTTGTTATTTCATATAAAAAAGAAGATGGAACATTTGAAGAATATAAAGTGGTAAATCCAAAAATAATTTCTCATTCTGAAGAAGAAATTTATGTAGAAGAAGGAGAAGGATGCTTAAGTGTTACTAAATATGTTGAGGGGATTGTACCTAGATATGCTAGAATTACAGTAGAATATTTTGATGAATATGGTAATAAAATAACTAAACGCGTAAGAGAAGAAATAGCTGTGGCTTTTCAACATGAAATTGATCATCTAAATGGAATACTTTTTACTGATAAAATTGATAAAAAAGATCCATTTAAAAACCAAGAAAATATGAGAGCAATATAAAGTAAACATTAAAAATGTTTACTTTTAATTTAATATTTTATATAATTATCATAGGAGAAGATAGGTTATGAAAAAGGGAAATAAAGTTCGATTTTTTTTATGGGGATTAGTATGGGTATTACTTTTATCTAGTTCTATATATGGATTTTTATTATATTTTGAAGGATATGGAGAAAGTGGTAAAAAAAGAAAACAATTATATCCTATTATACAAGCTTTTAACAGTTTAGAAGGCTTAAATGCATATAAAAATGTTGGAATCAATATAAATTCAAAATATAAAGATGGTAAAATTATCATTACATATGGAACAACTAAATCCACTATTGATTATGAATTTGAATATAAAGAATTATCAGGTGAAAAAATACTTGAATCAAAATTTAGTCAAGCAGATGAAAATAATGCTAATATTATTATTAAATCTATAATTGATGCAGTATCAATTACATTAGGCCATGATGAAGGAGATACTTTTGAAAGATATCAAATTGATGATTTTTATAGAACAAACATTTCTGATGGTGTTAGACTAATAATTGATAATACATCTATAGTTGCATATATTAATATTGAAAAGGCAGCAATAGATTATATTAATCCAGAAGATTTAACTAGAGCTTATCTAACATATAAAGATCTAGAATCATTAAATTTTAAACTTAATAGCGAAAATGAATTTGTATACAACAAAAATAATACAACACTATATGTTATAAATACTGATGATTATTATGATATATATATTCAAAATGGCAGTTATGATGATGATTTGTATAAATCAATACTATCAGTAATTAATATTTTGGATATAAATAATATTATTAAAGATGAATTTGAAATTAGTTATCCAGTGATTACCTCATCAAAAACATTTGGAAATTATATTATTACTATTGATGCTGATGTAAGTTCAATGGATAAATTTAAATCAAATGAAAAAGTAGTAAGAATACAAATTAAAAAATAAAACCATATGGTTTTATTTTTTTAATCATCTAATTTAACACTAACTACTTTAGATACTCCACTCTCTTGCATTGTTATTCCGTATAGTTTATCTAAAAATTCCATTGTCTTTTTCTTATGTGTTATAACTAATAGTTGAGTTTTATTTTTATAATTAGATAAATATTGCCCAAATGTAATTGCATTATTTTCATCTAATGCACTTTCAACTTCGTCCAAAATTACAAACGGAACATTTTCTAAATTCATTATTGAAAACAACAAACTTATAGCAGTCATAGTTCTTTCTCCACCAGATAATAAACTTAATGGTTTTTCAGTTTTTCCCGGTGGTATTGCAACTATATCAATTCCAGTTTCTAATATATTATTAGGATCAGTTAATTCAAGATAAGCCTTTCCACCTTTAAATAATTCTTTAAACACTTTACCAAATTCAATATTAATTTCATTAAATGATTTTTCAAATTTATCTTTCATAACATTATCCATATCATCAATAATATTTAATAAATCCTTTTCACTTTTTTCTAAATCATCTTTCTGTTTATTTAAAAAATTTACTCTAGTTGATATTCTTTCATACTCATCAATGGAACCTAAATTTACTTCTCCTAAAGATTTTATTTTACGTCTTAATGTAGATACTTTTTCTCTAGCAATTTTCTCGTCAATTTCCAAAATATATTCATTTTTAGCTTTTTCATATCCTAAACTATAATCTTCTGATAATCTATTTAATAAATTATCTAAATTAATATTTAATTTAGTTATATCTATCTCAAGTAAATTTATTTCATTAGACATAGAATTATATTCATTATTTATTTTTTTGATAGAAGATTCTAATTGACTCAATTCATTATTTAATTCAAGCTTTTCTTTGTTATTTACTTCTAAATTGTGTTCTAATTCTAATTTCCTTTGTTCATGTAAATAATAATCTTCAATAACTTTATTTAATTCATCATCCAGTGATTTATCGGATAAATTGTTAATTTCATTAATTACTAAATTTAATTCATGATTTAAATCATCAAGTTCTTTTTCTTTATTATTTATAAATTCATTATTTTGAACACTTGAAATGCTTATACTATAAATCTTTTCTTTTAATAAATTAATCTCATTACTATATTCACTTGCTTTATTTTCATAAGTTTTAACAATATCACTAATATTATCAATAGATAATTTCAACTTATCTAATTCATACTTATCACTAATATAAGAATTATTTTGTTTAATACTACCACCTGTAATAATACCGCCAACATGAATAATTTCACCATTAAGAGATATTACTCTATATCTATGATTGATTTTTTTACTAACAATAATTGCAGAATTAATTGAATCAGTTACAATTATATTGCCTAATTGATTCATTACAATATTATAATATTTTGAATCATAACTTACTAAATCACTAGCAATTCCTACAAAACCCACTATATTTGAAATATTTTTAAGAATATCTGGTTCTATACTTTTAGGTTTTATAACATTAAGTGGAAAGAATGTAGCTCTACCTTTATCGTGATTTTTCAGATACTCAATTGCTTCTTTAGCACAGGATTCATCATCAACAACAATATTACAATAAGAAGCACCTAAAGCAACGTCTAACATTGTAGTATATTCGTTAGTTGTTTCTATTAAATTTCCAATAATATCATGTATACCTCTTAATGTAGGGCTTTCTAAAATACATCTAACACTATATGGAACTTTGCTCATATTTGATAAATTATTTTCTAATATATCTATTTTGTTTTTAGTATCAATTAGATTCTTTCTTTGAATATTTAAATTGTTATTATTTTTTTCATTTTCACTATTTAACAATTTATATTCATTGTTTAATTCATCTAGTTGATTATTTAATTCAATTTCTTTATTCTTAGCATTTTCAATATCTACTTTGGTTGTAGCAATAGATGTATTAATATTACCCTCTCTATCCTTAAGAGCAACTATATTATTCTTTATTGTTTCGGATGTTTTATCATACTTATTTCTTTCTGTTAATAATGTTTTTTTATTACTTAATTCTAGTAAACTTTCATTTATTTTAAATATTTCATTACTTATATTTTTAATTTTTTCATCAATATTTAAAATATTTAATTTTAATTTCTCTGCTTCAGTATTATCAACAGAGGAACTTGTATTTAATTTTAATAATTCTTCTTCTAACCTTGCTTTTTTTTCTTTTTTATTTTCTAATTTAACACTATAATCCGTAATATCTTTAACAATTAATGCAATTTCAACACTTTCAAGTTCATTAATTGCTTCTTTATATTCACGTGCTTTTTTTGCTTCATTTTCGAGAGGTTCTAGATTTTCAGAATTTTCTTTGATTATTAAATTGATTCTGTCAATATTATCATGTGTATGCGATAATTTATTTAAACTTTCTTCTTTTCTTTTCTTATATTTTAATACTCCTGCTGCATCTTCAAATATCACTCTTCTTTCTTCGGGTTTTTCACTTAATATTTGATCTATTTTATTTTGAGGAATAATATTGAATGACTCTTTACTAGATTTCGAATCTAAAAATAGATTTGTAATATCCTTTAATCTACATTTATCATTATTAATATAATATTCATTTTCACCAGTTCTATATACAGTTCTTTTAATTACAACCTCACTAAAATCAGTATTAAGTGTTTTATCAGAATTATCAAAAGTAATAGCAACAGACGCAAAATTAGAAGCACCTCTAGATTGTGACCCACTAAAAATAACATCAGTCATATTATTAGAACCGCGAAGTGTTTTAATGCTTTGTTCACCTAGTACCCATTTTATAGCATCAACAATATTACTTTTACCACTACCATTAGGCCCAACAATACCTGTAAAGGACTGATCTAATTCTATATTAATTTTATCTGCAAAACTTTTAAAGCCATGCAATTTTATTTCTTTTATATACATATAATCACCATCTATTTTACTACTTATTAATTATATCAAAATAAAAAGAATGTCTCAAGACATTCAATAATATTTTAATTTATTAATACTGAATATAATCAAATACAATATCTAAATTAGATATTGTAATACTAGAATCACCATTATATTTAATTAATAATTCATAATTTTTAATACCATCTGTATTAACTAATTTACTTTGATTAGACATATCTATTATATTTGAACCATCATATAATTCAAATGTAAGAGATTCACAACCAATATCGTTATTAGTACCATCTGTACATTTTAAGTTTCCAATTATAAATCCATTAAGTTTAGCATCAAAAGAACCTTTGTTTTCTACATTAAATCTATATGTGATAATATTATTTTCAGAATCAAATACTGCTTTTAAGCCTTTAATAAAAGTACTATTTTCGATAATTATTGGTTCCTCATTAACAACTACATTATTTTTTTCCAATTCTAAATTGCTAAAATGAACATCCCATTTTAAATTATTATCAGATTGAGTTTTATCAATATCTAATGTAGCTGTGAATCCAGCATATGCCAATGAAACAGCAACTAATGATACTACTAATGACAATACACCAAATATTACATAATTTTTTGATTTATCCATAATACACTCCTTTTATTCTTATAATATACTACTAATAATTTTGAGAAAAAAATCACCAAAATATATAGTTATTAATGCACTAATTAATAAAAATGGCCCAAATGGAATAATTCCATCTTTATTAATTCTTGATATGAAAAATGAATAGATTAAACCAATTACAGCGGCTAAAAATAACGCAAAGAAACTATTCATTATTCCTAATGCTATAGCAATAACCCCCATTAATTTAATATCTCCATCTCCCAAAGATTCTTTTTTAAAAATATAATTTCCGAATAACTTGATAGCGTACATTACTCCAAACATAATAGCACCACTCATTATAGATTTTAATACTGAGGTTTTATCAACATTAAATATATATAATACAATAATTATTAATATAGTAGATATTATTAAAACTCTATCAGATATATAATAATATAAAAAATCACTTATCAATGTAACTATTAGTGCAGAAATTAATATTATACTAAGAAAGAAATTCATATCAAATCCATATAATACATAACTTAAAACAAATAGTATAGCGCACAATAATTCTGTAAAAAAATATATAAATCCAATAGGTTTTTTACAATATTTACATTTTCCTTTTAAAAATATATAAGAAAATATTGGAATATTCATATACCATTTTAATCTTTTTTTACACTCTGGACAAAAACTAGGTGGGTAGGTGGTTTTAATTTTGTTAGGAATTCTATATCCCATACATCCAAGAAAACTACCCATCACAGATCCAAGTATAAACAGAAACAATATAATTAATAATTTCATCATTACCCCCTACTTAATTGTTTCATAAATTCCAAACATTGGAACAACTATAGCAATTAGAATGAAACCTACTATAATAGCTAAGAAAACTATCATCACAGGTTCAATAAATGTCTTAATTTGATTAACCATATTTCTTTGCATTTTTTGATAGTAGTCACCTACTTTATCAAGCATATTAGAAAGTTCTCCAGTAGATTCTCCTGTTACAATCATATAATATGCAACTTCAGGTACTGCCCAGTGATCTTTAAATGATTCACTCATTTTTTCACCTTTTAGTAAGTTGTTAATTGTTTTATACATTATTGCTTTATATATCTCATTATTAGTTATTTTACCCAAAATATCAATACTATCAGTTAATAATACATTATTCTTATTTAATGTCGCAAATGTTCTTGCAAATAATGACATTTCTTTATAAATAATTAATTTACCTATAACAGGTAATTTCATAAAGAAATTTTGCATCATAGTCTTAAATAGTTTAACTTTTTTATATAATAACATATAAATAACAACTATTGATACTACCCACCAAATTAAAGTCATATAATTTGTTTTTAAGAAAGCAGAAACATTTAATGTTATCTCTGTAATAGGATTTAATTGAGCATTCATACTCTCATATACTTCTACAAATTTAGGGACAATATATACAAGCATAAATACAACAATTCCAAGTGCAAAAATTAAGATAATTGATGGATAAGTAAGAGCACTAATAATTGCTTTTTTAGTATCCTCTATTTCTTGATAGTAATCACTCATTTCATCTAAAGTATCTTCTATATTGCCAATCATTTCAGCTGATTTAATCATATTAACTAATAATGGTGGGAATATTGTTCCTTGCTTTTTAAGAGCCTCACTAAAACTTTCTCCCATTGTAAGTTCATATATTATTGCATCATAAACAGCTCTATATCTTTTTCTTTTATCTTGTTTAGCAAGAACTTTAACAGCATCAGCAAGTGGGATACCTGCTTTAATATATGTAGATAATTGAGCTAACCAGAAAATTAAATCTTTATTTCTCATTTTTCTTTTAATAGTTGATGATTCAGTATGAAAGAAATTAATAGCCCAACTTGTAGTAATCTCGTATACTGTCATAGATTTATCAATTAAATAAGAATAAACATCCATTTTTGAGTGGGCAGAGAAATATCCCGTTTCAAGTTTACCCTCTTTATTTCTAGCTACATATTTATATGTTACTTTCTTTTCATTTTTTTCAACATCTTTACTATCTGGATCTATTGTTAAAACTACTAAACTTGCTTCTCTTTTTTCCCTGGCCGCCTTTACAAATGGTATATTTTCATATTTCTCAGTAATATAATCATTAAATCTTTGCATAAATGTTTTATTATTAGATGCAAATTTTTCACGTTCTTTTTTTTGTTTTTCTAAACTGTTTTTAATATTTATATATACTTTATATATATTTTTGCCAATATAAGTATATATAGCAGTAGGAATATTAACAAATATTATTTCTAATACACTTAAAACACCAATATATAATGAATAGAATAATATAAATATTTCACGGAATATATATTTAAATATAAAATTCCAAAAAAACACAAATATTTTACCTATTCCATAAAACAAATAAGTAAAAAATGACACAAAAAATGAAATTATTGAATCCAATAATTTAAATAAAATACTTGAGGATTTTTTAGGAGTTTTAGCAGTAGGAGCAGATTTTTGTACTACTTTAGTAGTTTTTTTATCAGCTTCACTATTTTTATGTACTACCTTAGTTTCAACTTTATTGGCCTTTTCAGGCTTTACAGACTTCTTTTCCTCTTTTAATTCTGATTTCTTTTCTGCCATAAAGCTCTTCCCCTTATTCTATACACTAAAATTATAACATATAATATATAAAATAAAAAGGAATTTTTTCACTTTTATTAAAAATATTAATATAATAAATTAGGTGATAATCATGAATATTAGTATAATAGATTTACTAAAGAAAATTAATTTATCCAATGTTATTAGTAATACAAATAAAACATTAGGTATCATAAAAAAAACAATACCAGTGTATAGACAAGTAAAACCTTATATGACACATGAAAAATCTTTTTTAAAGAAAAATGTAACAAATGAATTGGTGGATAAAATAAAAGAAAGTAAACCTCTAAAAGAAGAAATTAAATCTTATTACAATGATACGCTTACTTTCTTTAAATAATTAATCTTCTGAATCACTGCTTAAAATTGATAAAAATGCTTCTTGAGGTATAGAAACACTACCAACTTGTTTCATTCTTTTTTTACCTTCTTTTTGCTTTTCTAAAAGTTTACGTTTACGAGAAACATCTCCTCCATAACATTTAGCAAGTACATTTTTTTTAAGAGCAGAAATATCTTCTCTGGCAATAACTTTTGAACCTATAACAGCTTGTATTGGCACTTGGAACATTTGTTTTGGTATAATCTTTTTTAAATTTTGACAAATAATTTTACCTCTATTATATGCAAAATCTTTGTGAACTATTATACTTAATGCATCCACAATTTCTCCATTTAATAATATATCCATCTTAACCAGTTTACTTTCTTTATTACCAATAAAATCATAATCAAATGAAGCATATCCCTTGGTAAAACTTTTTAATTTATCAAAAAAATCATAAATAATTTCAGATAATGGAAGCTCATATAATATATTTACTCTACTTTCATCTAGGTAAGACATATTTTTATAAATACCTCTTTTATCTTGACATAATTCCATAATAGAACCAACATAACTACTTGGAACATATATATTACAATTGACATATGGTTCTAAAATCTTTGATATTTTAGTAGGATCAGGCATTTTTGATGGAGAATCAATATTTACACTAGTTCTATCATTTAATAATACTTCATATATAACTGATGGACTTGTCGCTATAATATCTATACCAAATTCACGTTCTATTCTTTCCTCTATTATTTCCATATGTAATAATCCTAAAAATCCACATCTAAAGCCAAATCCAAGTGCAATAGATGTTTCTGGTTCAAAAACTAATGATGCATCAGATAATTTTAATTTTAATAGAGCTTCTTTTAAATTATTATATTTTGAACTATCAATTGGGTATATTCCAGAATACACCATTGGTTTCATCGGTTTATATCCTGGCAATGGTTCAACATTATCATCACTCATGCATATAGTATCACCAACACTAACTTCTGTAATACTTTTAATAGAGGCACTAATAAATCCAACTTCTCCCGCTTCTAATTTATCTTTTTTAATCTCATGTGGTGTATGCTTTCCTAGTTCAAGCACCTCATATATGGCATTTGAATTAATAAACTTAATTTTATCTCCAACACTAACCTTACCATCCACTACTCTAACTAATATAACTACGCCTTTATAAGGATCAAAATAACTATCAAAAATTAATGCTCTTAGTTTATTAGAATTACTTACAGGTGGATCTATTCTATTTATTACTGCATCCAATAATTCACTTACACCTTCACCTGTCTTACCAGAACATAACAAAATTTCATCTCTATTAAACCCTATAGTGTTTACAAGTTCATCTTTAACTTTATCAGGATCTGCATTTGGTAAATCAATTTTATTTATTACTGGAATAATTTTTAAGTTAGCATCCAATGCTAAGTATAAGTTTGCAAGAGTTTGAGCTTCAATTCCCTGTGTAGCATCAACCACTAAAATTGCCCCTTCACAAGCTGCTAAGCTTCTACTAACTTCATAACTAAAATCTACATGACCAGGAGTATCTATTAAATGCAATAAATATCCTTTGTATTTAAGTTCTACTGCGTTTAGTTTAATAGTTATTCCTCTTTCACGTTCAAGATCCATAGAATCTAATATTTGATCTTTTTTTTCTCTTTCACTTACCGCACCACAAATATCAAGTATTCTATCTGCTAGAGTACTTTTACCATGATCTATATGAGCAATTATACAAAAATTTCTAATTTTATCTCTTTCCATAAATTTAATTTTAGCATAAATAAATTAAAAATAGAAGAAAATCTCTTCTATTTTAATATTAATGAACGTTCATTACCTTTTGGATTATATTGTTTAAAAATATGATTGTGACGCAATTTTTTAAGTGCTTTTGTCTCAATTTGTCTAATTCTTTCGCGAGTAACATTAAATTTTTTTCCAACTTCTTCTAGAGTCATTACTTTGCCATCAAAACCAAATCTCATTTTAAGTACAGCTCTTTCTCTATCAGTTAATATAGTAGTTTTTTCTAAATCATTTCTTAATTCTGTATACACAGTATTATCTAAATAGTCTTCAATGCCATTATTTTCATCTGAAACAAAATCCCCTAAAGTACTATCACCACCTTCATTATTAATTGGTTTATCTAAAGATACAACAATTCCACTTTTTAGAACTTTATAATATGTTGGGAAAGATTTATCAGGTATTTTAAATTTAAGTTTTAATTCGTCTTTACTTGGCTCTTCTCCAGTTCTTGTTTTGATTTCTTCAATATATTTTTTCATCTTTCCAATTATTTCTACAGCACGGAATGGAATTCTAATTACTCTAGATTTATCACTTAATCCTCTTGTTACACCTTGTCTTAACCACCAAATTGCATAAGTAGAAAACTTATATCCTTTTCTATAATCAAATTTCTCAATAGCTCTTAAAAGAGCACAATTAGCTTCTTGGATTAAATCTAATAAGTCAAGTCCACGTCCTACATAGTTAGTAGCAACACTAACAGCTAATCTTAAATTGTGTTTAACAATCTTTTCACGTGCCTCTTCAGAGCCTTGTTCTTTGTATTCTTTAAATAATTCTACCTCTTCTTCACGAGACAATACCCCATAATTTAATTGAGATAAATATAATTTAACTAAATCTATATCTTTACGAGATAATTGTTGAAATTGTTCTAGATCAAATTCACTATAATACATTGAATTTATTCTTTCTTCTTCATCATTTTCACTATAACGTCTTATGTATTCTCTTTCAACTGAACTAAGTTCATATGCTGGTCTTTCATCAATAGATTCTTCATACTTTTTAAGCGCTTCAACTTTATCAGTTTGCTCTAAAGAATCACTTTCATGTACAATATTATATGCATGAAATAATGATGAATTAAAATAAACACCTTCACCTTTTATAGCAGCTATAACTTGACTTATCTTTGGACATTTTTCTAAAATTTCTAATGATTCATCTATGGTTAAACTATCCTCTTCATCATATTTTAATACAACACTATAAAATTTACTGATATTTTCTGCTTCGTTATCTTTAAAATTGCTATTAATATAATTAATCAAATCTTTTAAATTATTCATATTAACCTCCCCTTGTTATTCTCTTTCCTCTCATTTCAATGTCGCATATTATATCAAATTTGATATAAAAAGTCAAATTATTATAAATTTAACAATATATATAATAAAAAAACTAACTTTCGTTAGTTCTTACTTTGTTTCTTCTTTGTTAATTTTAATTACTTCTTTACCCTTGTAATAACCACACTTAGTGCATGCTCTATGAGGAGCTAATGCAGCACCACAATTAGGACAAGTTCCAACAGTTGGAGCAGATTTTTTTAAATGAGTTCTTCTTTGTCTTTTAGCAGTTTTACTTATTCTTCTAAAAGGTAATGCACCAAATAATGTAATATCTAATTTCATTTTTATTCCTCCTTCAACATCTAGTTAATAATATAATAAATTTGCTTCGCTAAAGTATTTTCTCATAAATAACCAAAAATATCAAGTATAATTTGTTATTTTGTTGCAAAAAATACATATTTTGTTATAATTTTTTTTAGAAAGGGAAATAATTATGACAAAGATTATAGGAATTATAGTAGAATATAATCCATTTCATAATGGACACATATATCAAATCAAAAAAATTAAAGAAAAATATAAAGATTCTATTATTATAGTATGTATGTCTTCTGTCTGTTCACAACGAGGAGAATTATCAGTATTAACTCCTTATGAAAAAACTCAAATTGCTTTAAATCATGGCATAGATTTAGTTGTAGAATTACCTTATATATTTACTGTTCAAGGAAGCGATATATTTGCTAAGTACGCTTTAAAAATATTAAATCAATTAAATATTGATGTACTATGTTTTGGGCTTGAAAAAAACAATCTTAAAAATATTATTGAAGCTGCTAAAGTTCAATTATATGATATAACTTATGATGAAATTGTAAAAAAATATTTAAATGAAGGATATAATTATCCAACAGCACTAAATAAATCATTAAATGAAATAATTCATACTGAAATAAAAGAACCAAATGAATTATTAGCATTAAGTTATATCAAAGAAATATATAAAAATGGATATTTTATTGAACCTTTTAATATCAAAAGAACAACCAAGTATCACGATACTTTATCTGAAGAAAGTATTGTATCTGCCAGAAATATAAGGCAAAGAATAAAAAATAAAATTTCATTTGAAAATAAAGTTCCAAAAGATGCTTATGAAATATTAAAAAATAAAACATTTAATAACAAATACTTTGAATTTCTAAAGTATAAAATACTAAGTGAAGATAATCTAGATAAATACCTAGACGTAGATGAAGGAATAGATTCTAGAATTAAAAAAGTAATTAGTAAGTCAAATTCATTAGACGAATTAATTTTAAATATTAAATCTAAAAGATATACATATAATAAAATATCTAGAATGCTAAATCATATATTATTTTCATTAACTAAAGAAGAAAATAACAATATTCGTGATATTGAATATATTAGAATATTAGGATTTACTGAAAAAGGAAAAAAACATTTAAGTAATATTAAAAATTCACTGGAATATCCAGTATTAAATAAATATGATACTTCTAAATATAAAATATTAGAAATTGAAAATAGAGCAAATGAATTATATTCAATGTTATATACAGATATAATGAAAGAAGAAATTAAGAACAAACCAATAATAAATAGTCAGGATTAATAATCCTGACTATTTTGCATCATACCAATTTTTACCATAATTAATTTCAACTTTTAGAGGAACAGATAATTTATATATATTTTCCATTTCAGTTTTAATAATAGTTTTAATATCTTCAAGCTCATTTTTTGGTACATCAAATATTAATTCATCATGTACTTGTAACAACATTTTGGTTTTATAATTCTTTTCATTTAAAATTTTATATATTTTAATCATTGCCATTTTTAAAATATCTGCGCTTGTTCCTTGAATTGGGGTATTTAATGCCATCCTATCCCCCATTGATCTAATTAAATAATTTGTATTTTTAATTTCTTCAATTTCTCTTTTTCTATTAAATAGTGTCCTAACATATCCAAGTTTTCTAGTTTTTTCGATAATTTGCTTCATATAAATATCAACTTCAGGATATAAATGCAAATATTTATCTATATATTTTTTAGCTTCTGTAGGAGTAATATCTAAGTTTTCTCCAAGACCATATCCACTTATTCCATAAACTATACCAAATATTACTGCTTTAGCAGTTCTCCTCATATTTTTTGTTACTTCAATTTCATCAACACCAAATATATCACTCGCAACATGTGTATGTATATCTTCATCATTAACAAATGCTTGTATTAAATTTGGACAATTACTAATATGAGCTAATATTCTAAGTTCTATTTGAGAATAATCACTTGATAATAAATACTCCCCTTCACTTGGAATAAATGCCTTTCTTATTTTTCTTCCGTCTTCACTTCTTACAGGAATATTTTGTAAATTAGGTTCAATACTTGAAAGCCTACCAGTTCTAGTGCCTGTTTGTTTATATATAGTATGAATTTTACCATCACTTTGAACATATGAGTTAAATGTATCTAAATATGTAGTTAATAATTTACTTAAATTTCTATATTCCAAAATTTCATTTATAATTGGGTGTTTATTAATATATTTAATTAAGACATCATGTGCAGTAGAATAAGCATTTTTTCCTCTTCCTTTTGGTAATCCAAGTTTATCATAAAGTATTGTTCCCAGTTGTTTAGGGCTTGAAATATTAAATTCTTCACCAGCATAATTGTATATTCTTCCTTCAATCATTTCTAATCTTGTTTTAATATCTAATGATAAATCATCTATTACACTAGGAAGTACTTTAATACCAGTAATTTCCATATCTGCAAGAACATATATTAAAGGATGTTCAATATTATAATATAAATCATATAATTCTTCATTTTTAAGTTTTTCATTAAAATCATTAAATGTATCATATAAAAATTTTGCTTTTTTAACTATGGATAACATAATCTCTTCGTTAGTATATTTGTTTCTTGGATTAATAATATTTTCATAATAAGGTAAATCAAATCCGAATGTATTGGTTAAATATGATAAATCATCTTTTATGTTGTAATTTAATAAATAAACCGCAATATTAGTATCAAAACTAGTTTTAGTTTTAATTCCATATTTATTTAAAAAAACTATATTTTTTTTATGATCAAAAGTAACTAATGATTCTTCAAATAAATCTCTATTTAAAAGCAATGCAGCTTCATCAAAATAATAAGATTTCTTACCATCATATATAGATGCACCAATTAGTTTAGCCATATGATAATTAATATTATCAAGTTCAATATAAATTGATTTATCATTTTTAATATCTATTTTACCATGAACAATTTCATAATCTAAATTTTCTATTTTACTATCATTAGGTATATTTTTTAAAAATGAATTAAATTCCAATTCTTTATATTTCTCTATTAATTTATCTTTATTTATTCCAAGATATTTAATACTTTCAAAGGTATATTCAAAATCAATAGTTTTATATATTGTAGCTAACTTATATGAAAAATATGCATTTTCTTTATCATTAATTAGTTTTTCTTTAGTTTTACCGCTTATTTCATTTATATGTTCATATACACCATCCAGCGTTTCATATTTTTGAAGCAAAGATAATGCTGTTTTCTCACCAATCCCTTTAACACCAGGAATATTATCAGATGCATCTCCCATTAATGATTTTAAATCTATCATTCTTATTGGTTTTATCCCATAAGTTTCAGTAAATGTTTTTTCATCCATAAGAATATAATCTTTTTGTTTTAATAATTTAACATTAACATCATCACTAATTAATTGAAGTAAATCTTTATCACTACTTATTATAGTAGCATTATAATTTTTATCTTCATCTGCCATTCTTGCAAATGTCCCTATAATATCATCTGCTTCATAATTATCACATTCAATATATTTAATTCCCATTAAAGTGCATATTTCTTTAGCAACAGGAAATTGTATTTTTAAATCATTAGGAGTTTCTATTCTACCATCTTTGTAATTATCATACATATCTTGCCTGAAATTATGTCCTTTATCAAAGGCAATCATTACATATTCAGGTTTCTCTTCATTAATTATTTTATTAACCATATTAATAAATCCATATAATGCATTAGTAGGAAATCCTTTAGAATTTTTCATTAAATTTCCATTATATGCTGTAGCATAATAACTTCTAAATAGTAAATTATTACCATCTATTAATATTGCTCTTTTTTTCATGATATCACCTAATATTATTTTACACTATTTTATAAAAATTAAAAAGCATTTAATATATTGACTATTGAATATATTATATTGCAAATAAAAGAAATTAATTTATTAATTAATTTCTATCATTTCACTTATATTATCTTTATTAGACAAATATAAATCAATTTTTTTATTCAATGACTGTCTATTAACATTATATGCAAGTTCATGAGTATTATCATGCTCACTAATATGTATTAACATTACAACTTTAGTATTATTACCTACAAAATGAGATAAATACATTGCACAATCTTCATTTGATAAATGTCCCATATCACCAATATTTCTAAGTTTAGTCATTTGATCTTTAGTTCCATTCATTTCCATTTCAACATCATGATTACTTTCAAATAAATAAATTGTTTTATTTTTAAACTTACCATGAAATTTAGAATGAATCATCCCAGTATCAGCCATATATGCTAAAGATATATTATTATATTCAAATATAAATCCAAAGCCTTTTTTATCATGTGAGATTGGAACTTTATCAAATTTAATACCCATGATATTATCAAGTTCATCGAATAATATAACATCTTTTAAATAATCTTTTTTAGAATATTCATTTAAAGTATCAATTGAAATAAATATCTTAGTTCCATATATTCTATTAAAAGAATGAATACTTCTTACATGATCTATATGAGCATGGGTAACTATAATAAAATCTAACTCTTTAGGGTTTACATTTATTTCATTTAATTTTTCTTTTATGTATCCAAATTGTAATCCAGCATCAATTAAAAATTTAACATTATTCATCTCTACGTATGTAGAATTACCAGAACTACTACTACCTAATACCACTACTTTCATACTATACCTCAAAATCAAATAAACTTAATTGGGAACTTTCACTAAGTCCATCAAATATTCCCATTGTTCTCATTTTATCTATTAGTGTCTGTGAAACTTTACATCTATTTTGAAAATCTTCAATACTTATAAATGGTTTTTTAGATGCTTCTCTTTCAATATTAGTTGCTACTGTTTCCCCTAATCCATCTATTGTTACAAAAGGAGGAATTAAATTTCCATCTTCATCTACGTCAAATGTAAGTGCTTTACTTTTATAAAGATTAAAAGGTTTAATTTTAATATCTCTAGCTGCCATTTCTAAAGCAACATTTAAACATTCCAAAATGCCACCTTCTTTATTTGTAGCTTCATTACCTTTTTCTTTTATTTCAATTATTCTTGCTTTTATTGCATCATAACCTTTAATCATAGCATCTATATCGAAATCAGTTGCTTTAGTAGAAAACCATGATGCATAAAAATATTTGGGTTTATGAACTTTATACCACGCTATTCTAAATGCAGATGTTACATATGCCGCAGCATGTGCTTTAGGGAACATATATTTGATTTTTTCACATGAATCAATAAACCACTCTTCTATACCAGCATCAATCATAGTTTGTTTATGTTCTTTCCATCCTTCAGGATCTTTAGATGCTTTTCCTTTACGAACAAATTCCATTATTTTAAATGCTTTTATTGGTTTAACTCCTCTATACATTAAATATACCATTATATCATCACGACAACCAATTACATCTTTAAATGGAACTTTTATATTTCCATTTGCATCAGGTGTACATAAATCTCTAGCATTACCGAGCCATACATCAGTACCATGTGAAAGACCTGATATTTTAGTAAGTTCGGCAAAAGTTGTTGGTTTTGTTTCATCTACCATGCCTATGGTAAATGGCGTTCCAAATTCGGGTATTCCTAGTGTACCAGTTGGACACATTATTTGTTCATTAGTTACGCCCAATACTTTTGTACTTGAAAATATACTCATAGTATCTTTATCATCAAGCGGAACTTTTAATACATCATCTCCACTTAAATCTCTAATCAATCTCAATTGAGTAGGATCAGAGTGACCTAATATATCTAATTTTAATAAATTTGATTCAATTGAGTGATAATCAAAATGAGTGGTTCTCCAAGCAGAATCTGGATCATCTGCAGGAAATTGATAAGGGGTAAAATCATACACTTCCATGTAATCTGGAACAACTACAATTCCACCTGGATGTTGACCAGTTGTTCTTTTAACTCCGGTACAACCTAAAGCAAGTCTTTCAATTTCACAACTTCTCTTATCCATTATTCCTTTATCTTCAAAATAACCTCTTACAAATCCATAAGCAGTTTTATCTGCTACTGTACCTATTGTCCCAGCACGATAAACATTATCAACTCCAAATAATACTTTAGTATATTCATGAGCACTAGCTTGATTTAAATCAGAAAAATTTAAATCTATATCTGGAACTTTATCAGCATTAAAGCCTAAGAATGTAGCAAATGGCATATCTTGTCCATCTTTTTTCATAAGACTACCACACTTTGGACATTTTTTATCTGGTAAATCAAAACCACTTTTATATGTCGCACCAAGTGCGTTACCTTCTTCATCTTCAAATATACTATGCTTACATTCTAAACATCTATAATGTGCTGGAAGAGGATTTACTTCAGTAATTCCCATAAGCGTTGCAACAAAACTACTACCTACAGAACCTCTACTTCCAACAATATATCCATCATCATTAGAATGCTTTACCAACCTTTGGGCAATTAAATATATTGGATCAAATCCACCACCAATTATTCCACCAAGTTCTTTTTTTATTTTTTTGTCAATGGCTTCTTTAGTTTGCTCTCCATCTTCATCAGTCCACTTGCTTAATACTAAATCTTTAACAATTTCTTTTACTTTATCAAATCCCGAAATAAGAGTATTATGAACATTTTCAAAAGTCTTATTTATAATTTCATCTTCACTTAACTTATCGTTTTCTTCCTTTATTTTGTTATACCAATAATTATATACAATATCTCCATATAATTCTTTAGATATTCTCTCTTCTATATTTTGAGGTAGAGGATTACCATACCAATTTTCAGCAGTATTAAATACTAGTTCTGTAACAACTTTTGGACAATCTAAATAACTTTTGCCATCATCAGCTTTTACTCTAGGAGAATATGGTATACCATGCGTATCAATAATTACCTCAATTTCTTCAACCATATCTGCTATTTTATTAGTATTAGTTACAACAATTTCATATGCAGTTTCTTCATCAAGAAAGTCAAAATCTTGTAACATTTCATTTGTGGTTCTAAAATGTTGAGAAGGTATATTTTTAATATCATTTTTAGCAAGTGGATGTCTTCCTCCACCTGGAACTTTTTGATTAATAATTATTTCTCTATATATTTTATCTTCTCTAGTAAAATGGTGTACATCACCTGTAGCTACTATAATTTTACCCGCTGCTTTAGTAGCATCAATTATTTTTTTGATATGATTTTTTAGTTCTAGACTGTTTGCAAAATCACCTAGTTGTAATAAATGATCATAAACTTCTGGTGGCTGCACTTCTACATAATCATAAAAATTAATTATATTAGTTAATTCTTCTCCGTCTTTACTCTTAGCTTCAATAAACACTTCACTTTCAGCGCATCCACTACCTATTATTAATCCTTCTCTTAATTCATTTAATTTACTTCTTAATATTCTAGGAGTTTTATATAAATATGTTGTATTAGCTAAAGATATTATTTTGAAAAGATTTTTAAGACCTGTTCTATTTAAAGCTATAGCATTAAAGTGAAAAGTTCTACCAAATTTATGCATTTCTTCTTTAGAAACTAATTTTTCTAATGATTCAATGGTGTCATAATTTTGACTTAATAACTTATTTAACATTTTATTAAATACTAAAGCAGTTCCTTCAGCATCATAATCAGCTCTATGATGAGATTCTTCATCAAAAGGAACATCATATCTTTTTACCAATGCGGATAAACTATGTTTTGCAAAGCCACTATCCAATGTTCTTGATAATTCTAATGTATCGATAACTGTATTTTTAAATTCACCTAAGTCATTTCTTTTCATCGATGCTTCTATAAAAGATATATCAAATTTAGCGTTATGAGCAACCATTGGTAATTTACCTGTCCAATCAAGAAATCTCTTAGTAACTGTTTTTTCATCGTCTGCATTTTTAACCATTTCATCAGTTATTAATGTAAGTTCTGTTATTTTTTTAGGAATTTTTCTTCCAGGATTTATAAACTCATCAAATCTATCTATTATTTCACCATCTTTAATTTTGACAGCACCTATTTCAATCATTACATCACCAGATGCCGCATTAAAACCAGTTGTTTCTGTATCAAAAACAACATATGTATTTCCTTCTAAATTTTCTTTTGATGGTCTTACAACAATGGATACAGTATCATCAACTAATGTTAATTCAACACCATAAAGTCCTTTAAATTTTTTATTTAAATCTTCTTGTTTTTTATTATATGAACTAATTAATTGATAACATATTGGAAAAGCTTGACAACCATTATGATCAGTAATAGCAACTCCTCTATATCCCATATCAATACATCTACTTATAAGTTCACAAGTATGTTCTGATAAATTTAATTTTGTTACGCCATCCATTTGACTCATCATAGTATGTGCATGTAGTTCTACCCTCTTAACAGGAGCATCATCAACTATTTTTTCTTCTTTTTTTTCATATGTTTCTATATCATTTGGATTAAATTCAAAATCATTACTTTTTTCATTATATTTAACATAACCCTTAAATTTATACCAATTTCCATTCTTGAGTTTAGACATTAAAAAGTCATATTCTTCTTTTTTACGAGTGAAAATTTTAGAAACTATACTATCCGTGAAATCTGTTAATTTAAGAGTAATAATATACCATCCCTTAGGTGTACTAATGCCTTCCATTCCAAAGATATTTGCTATTAAAATAACATCATCTTCATTAGATATTAAATTGCTTATTTTAGAAGATGTTCCTTTAATTTTAGAACCTCTTATTACTTCAATTTCATTTTTAACTTTTATTTCTTCTTCTGTTTCTTTTAAACTTTCTTTAAATTTTTTTCTTTCTTCCTCATTAATAATTGGGTTAACAGTTATATCAATAAATCCCATATCATTTAAAAATATCTCTATATTTTCTCTTAAACTATTTATTTTTTTCTCTTCTGTATCATTTAATACATTTATTTTAATATTATTATTTTCAAATATTATTTTATCCCTATCAATACAATTTAACATAGGACACTTATTAACTAAAATATCAAAATAATAATCAAAATACTCCTTTAATTTATCACTTTTATTTTCTAAATTAAATTTTATTCTAAATGTTTTAACACCATTTAACGTTTTCCCCTTTTCATATAGTTCTTTAAAGACTTCCACATCTGGTAAGTTGTCTATTTCAATAATCATTGTCATTTTACTACTTTTCTTATTTAAAAGAACTTCTTTAACAGAAGCATTACTGAAATATTTAGTGAAATCACTATTAAAATTTGTCGTATTAAAAAATCTGATTAATTTATCATCTTTCACTATCCTCACCTTATATAATTATACCTATTAAAAAAAATTATATCAATAATCTTTGACATAATTTTTAAAAATCTTTTTCATGACTTTTAAAAAATTCTTTATATGTCATTATACTCTTTAATTCAGTCCATTTCTTGGTGGTTACAGGCACACTATCCAAATCATAAATTAAAGCATCTGTAAGTGATAATAAAAATGGGGAATGTGTTGATATTATAAATTGGCAATTATAAAATCTTGCAGAATCTTCAATAAATTGTTTTAATTTTAATTGATTTTCAGGTGATAAACTATTTTCAGGTTCATCTAAAATATAAATACTATCTTCATCAATCTCTTTTTCCCAAAATTCCAATGCAGATTCCCCGTTAGAATGCTCTATAATATTGTTATTTACAAGTCTTTGTCTAATATATGCAGACATTGTTTTAGTTTTAGCATCATAATTATCTTTAATGTCATTATATTCTGATATAGAACTATTTTTATTACTATATTTATTGTTTATATATTCCCTACTTAAATTTTCTTTTCTTCTATTAACATTCATATTAATTGCTCTTACATCAAGTAAATAATCAAACACATCATCACTAGTTATCATCTTAATTTCATATGGTTCATTAAACATATCATATTTGCAATATTCAACATATAAATCAAAAAATGTTCCTTTATCAGTTCTAGATTTTTTAATAGCATTTAATTTACTCGCAATAATATTTAATATTGTAGATTTACCACATCCATTACCACCACAAAATATTGTAATATTTGAAAATTCAACATTTTTAAATTCTTTACTAGAAAATATACCTACTGGATAATGAGAATTGTATATTCTTCTAGTCTCACGTTCAAATAAACTATTCTCTTGAAAATCACTTAATAGCGTAAAACTCTTTAAATATATCATAATGGACCTCCATTAACATTATATCAAGCAAACATAGGTTTGTCTATATTAAAAAAACAAAAAGAAAACATTAGTTGTTTTCTTTTGCTTTTTTATTTTTCTTAAGAGTTAATCTTTCACCAGCTTTTGATTGGGCTAGTAATGTTCTAAATATACCACTAACTCCTAGAACAGCAAATAATAATGAAAATAATAAATCTTTAATTATTGCTCCTTTAAAGTCGCTATTATTAGCATATAATACTTTTAACATCGCAAAAGGATTTGATACACCTTCTTTTAATAATAATAGTACTGGAATAATTACTAATGTACTAACTATTACACATATTATAGTCACTATACCTATGATATAAGGAACGCTTTTGTCCATTTTTCCTTTAAATAATTCATATCCTTTAAAAGCACCATATCCTATAATAAATGCTAAGAAAGACCACATAAAATTTAAATATACATATACAATTATCCAAGGAAGTGAACAAATTAACCCACCTAATATTGCTCCTATAATTCCTAATAAATAACTTTCATTTTTAATTTCTACCTTTTCTTCCATTATTTCTTATCCTTCATATTTGGGAATAATACAACATCACGAATAGATGGTTGATTATATATAATCATCATTAGTCTATCAATTCCAAATCCAAGTCCTGATATTGGAGGCATTCCTTGTTCCATAGCACCTAAGAAGCCTTCATCAATTTCCATAGTTTCTTCATCGCCTTGTTCTTTTGCCTTTAATTGATCTTCAAAAGCTTGTCTTTGAGTGATTGGGTTAACAAGTTCAGAATATGCTTTACATAATTCTGTACCTGCTGCGATTACTTGGAATACATCAATTCTTCTAGCATCTTCATCATTACGTCTAGCAAGAGGTATTAATACTGCAGGATAATTATAAATAATTGTTGGTTCTACAATATTAGCTCTTACTTTCTTTTTATAACAAAAATCTATGATTTGACTAACTGAGAAATAATCTTCTAATTCCTCATAAGTAAATAATCCTTTTTCAACAATTTTATCTTTTAATTCTTTTGGATCATCTATTGCTAAGAAATCAAACCCCAATACATTAGTCATTTCATCTATATAATTAATTCTATTCCACTTATCTTTACCAAAATCAAGTGTATATTCTTGATACTCTATAGTTGTTGTTCCAACTAGTTCTAAAAGTAAATTTTTAATAAATCCAGTATAGAATTCAATATTATCTTCAAAATTCCAATATGCTGCATACCATTCTACTTGAGTAAATTCTTGTAAGTGTTCTGTATCCATACCTTCATTTCTAAAACATTTAGCCACTTCATATACTTTATCAAAACCAGCTGCAATACATTGCTTTAAATAAGTTTCTGGCGCTATTCTAAGATTACAATCCATATCTAAAGCATTATGATGCGTATAAAATGGTCTAGCTGCTGCTCCGCAAACTGCATTTTGAAGAATTGGAGTTTCCACCTGTAAGAAACCATTTTCTCCTAAATATTTATTAATAAATGCATATAATTTGCTTCTTCCTAGGAATACACGTCTAGATTCTTCATTCATAATCATATCAACATATCTTTGTCTATACTTTTGTTCTATATCAGTAAGACCATGAAATTTTTCAGGAAGAGGTCTTAATGCTTTACCTAAAAATTCAAATGTATGAACTCTTAATGTTTTTTCACCAGTTTGAGTTGTAAATATTTCTCCTTCAGCTCCAATAAAATCTCCAGTATCGATTAATTTCTTAAAAAAATCGTATTTTTCTTCTCCTACCTCATCAACTTTTATTTCTAGTTGCATATCTCCTTCTAAATCACGAATTCTTACGAAACTTAATTTACCCATCTTTCTCATAAATACAATTCTACCAGCAATTCTTACATCAGTAGTACCATCTTCTAATAGTCTTGCATCTTTTAAAGAATGTGTCTTTTCATATCTTTCTGGATATGGGTTACAATAATTCTTAATTTCATCTAATTTGTTTCTTCTAACAATCTCTTGTTCACTTAATTGTCTTTCCATATTATATTTCCTTTCTAATCTCTTATTTTAATATGAAGTTCTCTTAATTGTTTCTCATCAAGTTCATTTGGTCCACCCATTAAAAGATCTTGACCACTAACATTTGGTGGGAACACTTGAACTTCTCTTAAATTTTCTTCTCCAGTAAGTAACATGATAATTCTATCAATTCCAGGAGCCATTCCTGCATGAGGAGGTGCTCCATACTGGAATGCATTATATAAACTTCTAAATTTATTTTCAATTACTTTTTCATCATAACCAGCAATTAAGAATGCTTTTTTCATAATTTCAACATCATGATTTCTTACTGCTCCACTAGCCATTTCATTTCCATTACATACAAAGTCATATTGATTTGCTACTATTTCGCTATAATCATCTGTATTAAATGCTTCAATACCACCTTTTGGCATATTGAATGGATTATGTTCAAAATCCCATCTTTTCTCTTCCTCATTATATTCATACATTGGGAAATCTTGAATAATACAAAATGAATATTCATCATCCTTAATAAGGTTTAATTCTTTGCCTAAATAATTTCTTAAATGACCCATTATTTTATTAATCTTATCACCAGCAACAATAAATACTACACTACCTTCTTTAAGATTAAATCTATTTGTAATATCATTTATTTCTTTTTCACTTAAGAATTTTAATATTGTGGATTTTAACCCTTCATTAGTAGATTTTATATATGCAAGTCCACCCGCTCCTTTTTCACGAGCAAAGTCTTCACATTTTTTAAACCATGAATTTGATTCTTCACATTTATCTACTCTGATAGCTTTAACAGTTTTATCTTTAAAACCACCAAATTCAGTATTTTTAAATATATCAGTTATATCTTCTATGATTAATGGATTTCTTAAATCTGGTTTATCACTCCCATATTTTTCCATTGCTTCCCTCCAAGTAAATCTTGGAAATGGTATACTTGTTACTTTCTTATTACCAAATTTAGTAAATATTTCATAGAATACTTTTTGACCTACTTCAAATACATCTTCTTCAGTAACAAAACTCATTTCTAAATCAAGTTGATAGAATTCTAGTGTTCTATCTGCTCTACAGTCTTCATCTCTAAAACATGGTGCGATTTGAAAATATTTATTAAATCCAGATACCATTAATAATTGTTTATATATTTGAGGTGCCTGTGGAAGTGCATAGAATTTACCTTTATAATTTCTGGAAGGTATTACAAAGTCACGAGCTCCTTCTGGAGATGATGTAGAAATAATTGGAGTAGATATTTCAGTAAAATCCATACTCTTCATTATTTCTCTAATGTAATCGATTACTTTACTCCTAAGTAATATATTATTATGCATCTTCTCATTTCTTAAATCTAAATACCTATATTTAAGTCTTGTCTCTTCACTCGCTTCTCTATTTCTAGATATCTCAAAAGGAAGCACACTTTTACACTTACCTAAAACTTCAACTGTATCTAGAACAATTTCAACTTCACCAGTTTTCATATTAGGATTAGTGTCACCTTCTCTTTTTCTAACTTTACCGCTTATTGTAACAGTACATTCTCTTACTAAATCTTTAATTTTATTTTCATTATCAGTTACTACTTGTACTATTCCTTTTTCATCTCTAATAGTTAAGAAAACAATTGCTCCTAAATTACGGATATTTTCAACCCAACCAGCAATTTTAATTTCTTTTCCAACATATTCTTTAGTAACATCTCCGCAATATACACTTCTATATTTGTTTTCCATTTTTACTCCTCCTAAAATAAAAAAGAATCTAAACGTAAGCGTGATATTAATCACTGTGCCATCTTACTTCATAGATTCTTTGAATTCTACCTTTTATCTTTAACGCAGATTTACGTTTAAGCTCCAGAATTTGTCACAAATCTTTTTTCATTATTTAATAATTATTAGTTTCCACCAACCACTAATTCTCTATATAGATAAATTAAATAACTACTTCTTCCTTCATCACTTACGAGTAGATTATATTATTTTTGATTATTTTTGTCAATAATTTTAAGCATTCTTTAATTTATTGATATAATTGTTTACTCTTTGCGCCCACTTAGGATCACTTGCGTATCTTGGACCTATTTCTTCAGGTGTGGTAAGTCCACTATTATAATATCTTGCAAGTTTATCTATAGCAAACTCAATTCCTTCTTCAATAGTGTCAAATTTTCTATAGCTTCCACCTCCGCAAGATGGTTTACCTTTATTGCCACCAACATTATTACAACTTCTAACAAGTTTACTGCATGTCCAATAACAACCTGTTTCCTGTAACATTACAGCTGTTACTAAATATGGATCAACATTTTGACTTATAGCATATCTTGTAATATATTCCCCCTTACCTTCCAAAGTAGAATTTAAATAACTATTTAATTTATCAACAATATCTTCTACTTTTTCTCCATTATAATAATTGTATCTAACATATTCTATTTTAAAATTTGAAACACTATTATTAATTTGTGAATCAATAAATTCATAATTTATATTAGTTTTATTAAAAATAATAAGTATTATCATTAGTATTTTAAACATAACTTCCTCCATAAAAAAATAAGTATTATTTATTATAACACTTATTTCATTATGTTAAAACTTTTATTTTATACATTTCAATCTATAATATTTTTTAATAATCAATTACTCCTACACCATCTGAGTCATAATAGTAATACATATTATACCCAGGTCTTTTGATATCTCTTTGATTTTTAGGAACTTTATATTCAAAATAATATTCATTTTTTAGTTTACTATCATAATAATATAATTGCCTAAACACATATATTATTTTATTATTTTCTTCATCTAATAATGCATATTCATATGTATCATATCCATCACTTATGGTTATATATGCAGGATATTTATCACCTTCAACATATATTGGATACTTTTCACCATATTTAAATATTTTTTTAACTTCTTTAATTCTGTTAATTTCTTCATTATATTCATTTTCATCATAATTAATAATTATATAAAATAAATATGAACCATCAAATAAACTTTCTTTTCTTAAATATTCAAACAATTCTGTTTTTTCCTTATTAATCTTAGAAGGAAATATATATAGTTTACTATGTACATCTTTATTTAATTGTAAATCATTTAGATATTCTAAATAATTATCTATATTATTTTCTTTTATTATTTTGGTTCTAGATAAGAAAAATATTAGTAATCCTACTATTAATGAACAAACTATTATAATTAATAACATTTTAATTATTTTATTCATCGTTATCTCCTAATAAATACATTTCTTTATTGACTTTATAAATAACAAAAGAATCATCATCATATATGTTTTCAAAATTATCATCTAAAGTTAATATATAATCTAATGTACTTTCTTTGTATACTAAAGCATAATCAAACTCATATTTTTTAAAAATATTTTTATATTTATTTAATTTATGTATATTTTTGTAATCATTTGCTATATCTTTTCCACCATTAAATTCTTTAATGTATACTTCTGCTCTACTATCAATAAATATTGGAATATCATTATAAGCCATATATGAGCCATAATTAAATTCAGAATAAAATTTTAAATTTTTATAATCCAGGTTATCTTTAATATATTTAACTGCATCTACTGGAAAATTATCGCTTATATAAAAATCGAATTCCTTATAATTAATTACCCTTAATGCTCCAAATAACACGCATATTATCCCTATTAATATGCTTGATTTTAATACGCTTAAATTAACTCTTGTTTTTAATTTATCAAATAATTTAATACTAATTTTTTTATCACTATTATAATATCCTTTTAATATTACTAATGGTGCAAAAATTAAAAAATAAATAACATTTCTTACTGCAATTAATCCAAATATAAATAAGCCTATTATTAATAGAAAATCTCTAAATTTAATTTTTAATATTTTAAAATATAATCCTAATATTAGCAATATCAATAAAATTAATGTGAAATAATCATAAAAAAGCACTACTGGTTGTAATTCACCTATACTAAAAATATAAAATCCATTGGATAAAAAGGCCTTTATAAAAAAGTAATATGGATATAATTTATATGGGGATATTAAACCAGACAATATTATTAATATAAATGTAGACAGAAATAAATTACTGTCTTTAGGGCCTTCTAGTGTAATATATTTATTTATAAAATTCTTAAATTTTATATGTTTTTTTGATATATTAAATAAAAACATTTCAACTAAAAAAGGTAATGTTAATATTATAGTTAATATCCATATAGGCATATGAAAATTGACTATAATAACCGAATTAATAATCATAAGTATAATATATATTTTAGTATTTTCATCATTATATATTTTATTCAAATATATAACCTCTAGTAAAAATAACAAATATGTTATAGATTGAACTCTTGTCTGAAAAGCATAATTAGCAAAAAATATTAAAACAAGAGTAGTAAATAATGAAAATATTTTAGATGAAGTTATTTTCAAACAAAGTTTATAATAAATAATTGAAAATATTAAAAATATTATAATAAAAATTAAAGCAACCCCAAAATAACCCACTTTATTAAATATGAAATATAATATCAAATCATATAACCAATGGTGATATAAGTAAGTTAAATTAGGAATAAAACTAAAATGTTCTACAAAATCAACACCATATTTTAATATTGCTTCTCCAGTTTTGACATCGAAAAAGAAATCATTCTGAAATGTTTTTTGAAAAAAAGTGTAAACAAATAAAATGATAGATAAATATACAATAATATTGTCTAAAGTAAAATATTTATTAGTTTTTTTCATTATTATTTCCTTTCTTATTTCTGATATAATTTAATTCAAATAACTGATTATGTTTTTTTGCTACAACTTCTAGTATTATTCCACAAAGCAAAGATAATAATGATATCATCAACATAAAGCCACTGAAAATAAGTGTTGGGAAACGTTCTACTAATCCTGTATTAAAATAATCAACAAATACGGGTATTACAAAAACCAAAGTAATTATTAAAAAAACTATACTAATAATTCCAAAAAAAGACATCGGCTTATATTCTTTAAATAACCTAGCTATTGTCATTAAAACTCTCATACCATCTTGATAAGTATTTAGCTTAGAAACAGAGCCATCTACTCTATCTTTGTATCCAATAGGTACCTCTTTAATTTTAAAATTCTTATCAAGAGCGTGAATTGTCATTTCAGTTTCTATTTCAAATCCTTTTGACATTATAGGTATATTTTTAACATAATCATATGAAAATGCTCTAAATCCAGTCATAATATCATTAATATTACTTTTAAATAATATATTAATAAGTTTTCTAACTAATTTATTTCCAAAATTATGAAATTTTCTTTTATTTTCATTAAAGTAACTAGATGATAATCTATCCCCTATTACCATGTCATAACCATCTATTAAAATAAGATCAACCATCTTTTTAACATCTTTAGCAGAGTATGTATCATCAGCATCAACTAGTACATAACAATCAGCATCAATATCTCTAAACATTGATCTTATTACATTACCTTTTCCTTGTCTTTTCTCATATCGAACTATAGCTTTATTAGCTTTTGCAATTTTATCACTATTATCTGTAGAATTATTATCATAAACATATATATAAGAATCTTTTAAATTTTTCTTAAAATCTTTTATTACTTTTTCAATAGTTTTTGATTCATTATAACAAGGTATTAAAACTGCTACTTTTTTCATATTTTCTCCTAAAATAATTATAGTATAATTTAATCAACATAGTCAAATAAAAACACCTTTTTTAATTAAAAGTATTTTTATTAACATTAGGATTTATTTCTAATTTTAAAGTCTTATTATGTTTAATTGGAACTTCTAATTTATAGATTTTCCTCATATTTGGACATGAAAATTTTTTAATACAATTTTTTCTTTTGAGGATTTCTAAATAATGACGATATTTCTTTAACTCATCTAAAGATAAATTAGAAATCAATTCTTCAAAAGTTATTTCCTTTTCTTTATCTCTTTTATTTACAATTCTATATGTATGTTCATTAAATAATGCATCTTCTTTTCGAAGTTCATCCTTCACAACTTCTTTTTGTTTTTCATAGTAAGGCGTCATTCTATCAATAAATTGATTAATTCTAATATAATTATATCTTTGGAGCATTATACAATATAAATTAATTATAATGCAACTAATATTAGAAATTGCAGATAACATTGAAATATTGCCAGATAATACATTTAAAAAACCAGGCATTAATCGTATTAAGGCATAAATGTGAATTCCAGCATTAACAAATAACCATATTTTAAATTTTTCAATTCTAACTAACGATTTAGTTTTGGGTATATTATAGTTTATGAATTTTACTTTAGAATTTAAAAATTCTCTTCTTTCTTCTTTTGTCATTTTAATAGTAAATGGAAGCATAAAAATATTTAAAAATCCGAACACCATTTTTCTAAATTGTTTTACACCTAAAACTTCATATATACGCATTTCGATCCTTTTGTTCTTTTTCATAATATAATTTTCTCCTGAAATTGCGCTATATTATATCATATTAAATTCCTATAATCAAATATAGATATTTATTTATATATAGTTCTAACTAAAGCATGCTTATATTCTTTAGATTCTCTTTTAAAATACTCATCTAAAGCTGCTCTGTAAGCTATAATTTCTCTAAAAAAATCATTTATTTCTGAATATAATATAAAATCTTTATTTTCACATATATGCAATGCTCTATGAGACTTTTTGGTTAATAAGGCTGCATTATCTACACTTAATATTCCGCCATCAGCAACTTTAATAACATGATGTAAAGTTAATATATTACCTTTTGTAATTTGATAACTTAACCAATCAAAATTATCAGGATGATAAATTTCTATTAACTCTCGTAATAATATTTGGTTTTCATTTTGATATACTTTTCCCATAAACTCCCCTTAAATTTGAAATATTAGACTTATTTTATCATAAAATCAAAATAATTTTAATAAATTATAATAATCTTCTATGCAATTTTTAAGCTTAAAAATTTTTTCTTCATTATTCAAATATATTCTTTTATTAATTTCTATCATTATTGATGATAATCTTTCTTCTTTTTTATTTAAATACTTATTTGGAATAATAGTACCAGAATATGGCTTATTTATTTCCACTGAATAACCATATTTTTTAAAATGACATACTGTTAAATTTACTAGTTCTTTATCTGTATATTGACTATCAACTCCAATGCAAATATCAGGATTATTTTTACTATTGAATAATTTTTCCACCATTTTATCAGAATAACTATGAAAATCAATTATTATATATTTATTATATTTTTTTATAATTTCAGTAACCTTTTTATCTAGTTTTTTATGATATTTATCATAATATGATTTAATAATTCTTTTTTTATATGTTTTATTAGCTTTGATTTTATCTTCTATACTTAATGATTTATAAGTTTCTTCAGAAGCCTTCTTTACTTCTAATTCTTTTTTCCATTTTCTAAATTTTGATATTGTTTCATCATTCATATTTCATTTTTCTTTCAAATATGATTAATAAAATTCATGTTTATTTTAACACGATTTTATAGATTTATATTAATTTTTTTAATAGGCAATTTAGAATAAGTATGTTTGTAATATTCTAAAATAGTTATTAATTCCTTCACAAAATATAGATTTCTCGGATTATTAGTTTGATTATTTAAAACCAATTCTTCTAAATTATCTAAGGAAACTAATTCTAATCTTAAGTTATCTTTTTGTTCTTTTTCTGTCAATTTTTGACTACTTATACCTTTATATTTTCCAATGAAATAATATGTTGTTATTAATCTATTTTGTAAATTTCCTTCTCTTTTTGGATAATCTTTTTGATAATGTTTTAAAACTATTAAATTTTCTAATTCATCTATAGAATAATCAATACCAGTTTCCTCTTTTAATTCTCTTAAAATTGCTTTATTTATTGTTTCATTGCAATCAATAGATCCTCCAGGGAATAAAAGAATATTACCATAATTTGCAATTAATATATTATTGTTTTCATCGATTAGTAAAGCTCTTACTTTTGAATTAAATTCTTGTATTTCATTTATTCCTAAATTATTATCATTAATTATTAATTCCATACATACCTCACCAATGAATGATTAATGATTATTATAACATAAAATAACAAAAAAACGAACAACTTGTGTTCGCAAAAAACAAAATGATACGCCCTTAATACTTATTTGGTAAAAAGGACTATTATAATCTTATTGTTAATCAATTTTTTCTAAAGAAATATTCTTTTCATTATAATTATAGTTAATTGTATATCTTATTCCGTTAGATAGTTCAAATATTGTTCTTGTTCCATATGAAGATCCTATTGAATGTTCTTCATTTTTAACAAATTTAACAAATTTATTTTTAATATTTACTTTATATAAACTAAATGTTTCAGAATCTAATAAAATAAAATAATATAAATCTCCTTCAGTCGTTGAAATATATGCAATACCATTATAATATTGATTGAAATCCATATTCACTGAACTAGCATTTTTAATATTATTTAAAGTAAATAACAGAAAGTTTTCTCCAGTTTCTTCACTACTTCCGCCTTCATTACCAAAAGTATCAGGTACACCTACATAAGCAATTTTATTCTGAACATATGCTACAATATTATCCGTTCCCATATATCCACATTCTAATTTATGCCCATTATCATCTTCCATATTATTAAGACCACAAGTTGCATTATCTTTTTTATAATTTTCATTAAAATTTTCTTTACTCATAATTGGTGTGAATTCAATAAGTTCATCCATTATTTTTGCATCTTTATAAATTACTTGTCCAACATTATTAAGAACTTCTTCAACTACCATTTTATCATTGTTAGAATTTTCATTAATGTCCTTTTTAGTTTTTGATATTTCATTATCAAGAACATCTAATTCTTCATTATGGCTTGTAACAAATTTATCATATACTATCCATCCAACTAATCCAATAATTATAAGTGATAATAAAACTATTAAAATATTTTTTCTTACATTGCTTTCCTTTTCAATTTTTAAATCATTTTTTTCCATAATCCTTTTCCTCTTTTCGTGATTATTATAGCACATATCTTATTTGTTGAAAACAATATTTAAATATTTTACAACTATTTACACCTAAATTTTATAACAAGAAAAACTTGATTTTTCAATCAAGTTATATCTCAACGCCGAAAGGTTCGACGATTTTTTCAATTGGTGCTGAAAAGAGGAATTGAACCCCCAACCTACTGATTACGATTCAGTTGCTCTACCAATTGAGCTATTTCAGCATGGTTGCCTCGACAGGATTCGAACCTGTGCATGCTGGAGTCAGAGTCCAGAGCCTTACCGCTTGGCCACGAGGCAATTTGGTGGAGCTGAGGAGTAGCGAACTCCTGTCCAAGAACTATTCCAATAGAACATCTACAAGTTTAGTTGGTTTTTATACTCAAATAATAATATAGATTGCCAACATCTTTTATTATTCAAAGTTTGTTAAATATTCATTATAAATCACAAACATATTTATAATATAGTTCACTATATGACTCCCAATCTTAAACTCGTGAACAAAAGTTTAAGTGGAAGCTTCAACTTTTTACTTAATTAAGCAAAAGCTGGAGAGAAATTAAAATCGTTTCCGACTATTTTGTTTTTGCATTTATAGTATGCCTACTACTTGCATTCTATCCGAATATGAACCTGTCGAATCAATACAGCCCCATTTCTTTGACATTATACCACAAATGCAATAATTTATCTACTTTATTGACAAAAATACTAAATATAATTAGAATATTAGTTATGGAAAATAGTAAGAAAAAGATTATGATGATTATTGTAAATTCAATTACACTAGTAAGATTAATTGGTGCATTGTTTTTACCATGGCTATACATAAAATATGGTATTAATTATGTAGCATTTGTTTCATTAATCTTATTCTTAACAGACGCTATAGACGGTTTCTTAGCAAGACATTTTAAAGTATCAACATTCTTTGGAAGTGCTATGGATGCATTATCTGATAAAGTATTAAATACAATTTCATTTATCTTATTAATTTTAAACTATATGATTATGGTATGCCCTTTAATATTAGAATTAACAGTATTATTTATTAATTATCAAACATATAGATTTGGAGGCAATGTACAATCAAGTATAGTTGGTAAAGTTAAAACAATTATATTAGATGTATTTGTTATATTAAGTTTTATTCTTTTAAGCCTACCCTTATTAAATATTAATAATTCAATTATTAAATATTTAATACACAGTACAAATTCATATATAACATTATTTACTGTTATAATTGTTATAGCAGAATTAATAGCAATTCTAGATTATGAAAAGAAATATAAAATGGTTAGAAGTGATCCTAAAAAGATACATGTTAAATATCAAAATAGAGTTAAAAAAACATATAATGATTTTATACATGATATATTTGATACCGAATATTATTCAAAAAATAAAAATGAATCTATACTAAAACAACTATATAAATAATATAATTCTTTATATAATATTATTTTTATGATAAAATTATTACGAGGTGTACTATATGAAAAAAATTAAAATATTACTTATAATTTTTATAGCTGTAGTTGGTGCTATATTAATATATAAATATACTTATAAGACTCAAAATGTAAATACGGATAATTTAAAAGTCAGCAGTGAATATCCTTTATTAGACAATAATAATATATTTGTATATAGAACTGCTGATGAAGTTGCTAACATAATAAACAATGGTACTGGAGTTATATTTTTCTGTATTAAGGAAAGTGAATGGTGTCAATACTATATTAGATATTTAAACAGTGTAACTAGTGTAAATGGAATATCACAAATATCATATCTAAACATTAAGCAAGATAGACGATATAATACAAGTGGTTATAGAAAAATTACAGAAGCATTAAAAGACTACTTACCTACCGATGATGAAGGAAATAAAAGAATATATACTCCTAATGTTGTGTTTGTAAAAGATGGTAATGTAATTGGATTTGATAATGAAACTGCTAATATATTTGATGATGTCAAACCTTCTGAATATTGGACTGATGAAGCAATAGATAATTTTAAAATGAGAATTACGAGTTATATTTTAGAATATAAGGAGGAAGAATAATGATTTGGCAATATGTAATAATATTTTTAATATTAGTATTTATCTCTCTAGTAGTAATTAAAATGAGCAGAAAAGATTTTCATATAGAAATCAATAAATTAATTCAATGTTTAGGTGGTAAAGATAATATTATAGACAGTCAAATAAATTTATCTAGATTAAAAGTTACATTAAAAGATATGTCTAAAGTAGATAAAGAAGGTATTCAAAAAATGGGTGCTAAAGGAATAGTAGAAATTGATAATGAATTGAAAATAATTTTAGGACCAAATTCAAAACAAATTAAAAGATTTATGACTGATTTAAAATAAGAAATATATTTTCTTATTTTTTTTACATTTTTCGACAAAATTCGACAAATACACTATGTTAATATTACTATGGTGAAAATATGAATTGTTTTGATAACTTTATTAATATTAATATAGCTATATTATTTATATTAACTATATATATAGTATTTTTCTATGTAAGAAATAACTATAATAATTATAAAAAAAATATATATGAAGAGATAGTATTATCATTAATTAGCATTGTTTTAATATATTTATATACACAATATAGATTTAATTTATTTATATTAACTATAAGTACAATACTGTTATTAGAATTTGATAAATATATATTGGCAATATATATATCTATTCTACAATTAGAATTCATTAATTTAGTAGATAACATATATATCTTTTTACCAATATATATTGTTGATTTTATATTATATTTTATTTATTTAAAAACAAATAAAAATAAGATGTTTTTAACAAATATATTAGTTTTAATTAATACAGTTTATTTAATAATTATTTTTTCTTTTGATATAGATATTATTATATATATTTTAACTATATATATTGCTACATATTACACAATAATACTTAAAAAAAGGATTAAATTATATTCTACACTACAAGATATTCAAAATGACAAATTATTAAAAACATCTATATTTAAAGTAACACATGAAATTAAAAACCCATTAGCGGTAATTAAAGGCTATTTAAGCTTATTTGATACTAATAATAAAGATAAATGTAATAAATATCTTAAAATATTAAATAAAGAGGTTG
>JAEEGL012043727.1_pt1 | contig 64816 bp, 54 predicted proteins | sample 9134231 | NCBI WGS metagenome assembly JAEEGL01 (sample SAMN16246548, study PRJNA631951) | gut metagenome | biome: gut microbiome; feature: rumen; material: fiber-attached | host: Bos | place: Iran: Karaj | collected 2018-10
CAGAGCGATGATGGAACTGGGCGGATATTATTACGGTCAGCGCCGGTTCGATCTTGCCTTGAAATATTATGAAATGGCTGCTGCAATGGACAGCACGGACGCCTATGAATGCCTTGGCTATATCTGGTATTACGGCCGGACCGGCACCATCGACTACGAAAAGGCGTTTCACTATTTTGAGAAGGCAATGGACCGCGGAGATGTCATCGCAGCTTACAAGGTCGCGGACATGTACCGGAACGGATACTACGTGGAAAAAGACCTGGAGAGATACCGCAAGATCATCGAGACGCTCTATGAGACACTGAAGCATTCCACCTATTACGGGGATTCTGTCCCGGAAGTCTATACCCGGCTGGCACGGATCCGGTCCGATGAGGGGAACGTGAAGGAGGCGCTGCGTCTCTATACCAAGGCGCGAAAGGTTCTTGCGAGACGTATTCAGGCGAATCCTTTCTGGGGAAATCTGAATATCATGAAGTGGATGATCTGGGACATCTACAAACTGAAGGAAATGGACCGGTCAAAGCTTCGGCTGTATGACCTGTATGAACTGTTGAAAACGCCGGTGCTGGTGCGCTTCCGTTTTGATGGCGAACTTCATGAGGTCGAGGCAGCGGAAGTGGACGGGAATCTGGCGATCCGGTTTGATAAAAAATGGTTCCGGACGGTGGACGACTTCTTCCAGAAAGCGGAACTGGACGGGGAACTGCTGACCGCGTGTTATGACGAGCTTACGGATTTCGAAGTCGTCAGCGAGGAAGGAAAAGATGGAGAAGGAAAAGAAACAGATCTATGAGGAACTGCTGATGGAGCGGGATCAGATGCGCAAGGAAGGCATTCAGAGCTGGATCGTCTATAAGCAGATGTTCGGACAGCTGACCGCGGAAGTCTTTGAGGAGCAGGTCGCATGCATCCGCTGCAAGAAGACCATTGCTTATCTCCAAAGGGCGCGGAACTGGAACAAGGGAGTGAAGGCGGAGGATCTGGATCGCTACCTTGAACGCATCATGAGACCGTACGAGGCACAGCTGAACAAACTGCTGCGTGACGCTGATGCAGTGAAGGAGACAGAGACGGCAACGCCTTACGAAGTGAAGCGTTCCAAGGAACTGTACCGTCGTCTTGCCCGTCTGCTCCACCCGGATCTGAACCCCTGGACCGATGGATCCGAAACGCTTCAGGAACTCTGGCTCCGCGTGCAGGATGCCTATGACGGCAACGATGTGAAGACGCTGCTGGAAGTGGAAGTACTGGTCCGGAAGGAACTGAGGGAACTCGGATGGGAAGGTGAGGATCAGGAGATATCGGACCTGGATGACCGGATCAGGGAAACGGAGGAGGAGATCGAACGGATCAGAAGCACCGAACCATACACGCTGAAGGATCTGGTCTGTGATCCGGAGAAGTGTTCTGCCAAACGGGAAGAACTGGAAAAAGAACTGACGTCTTTCCGTGAATACCACAGCCGGCTGAAACAGAAGATGCTGGCATTGATGCAGGAAAGGGGAATAGAGATCCATGTCGACGGAACTGACAACTGAGCGCAGCGGCGCGCTGACTGCAGCGATCCGGCAGCAGGGGGTCGGTGAACTGCTGGAGCCTCTGACACGGGAGATACATCTGTTCGATTCCTATGTGGCTGGTACCACTTTCCTTAAAGATCCGAAGATCCTGAAGGACCTGAAACCGGGAAACAATCTCAGCCTGCGCAGAGAAGACAATATCTTCGACGAGAACACGATTCTTCTGATCGATCCGGAAGGGCGGAATGTGGGCTATGTGCCGGAGAAAGACAACCTGATTTTTGCCCGGCTTATGGATGCGGGGAAACTTCTTACCGCGAAGGTGCTGGATATCGAAACAAGGGGAGATTTCCTGAAGATCTCCATCGCGATCTATCTGGTGGACTTCTGAACGGATCATACAAGGAACGGCGTGAGGCCGTTCCTTTTTTTCTGACTGCCGTCCGGCATGGGACGGCAGATTTGTATTTTGACCGGATTTGTGTACAATAGGCACTATAATGGGTAGGTATGCGATGCGGCAGAGCACACTGAAAACTGAAGGAGACCGGATCGGGACCGCGATGATCGCGTTCCTGTTCTTCTCTACTGCCCGTCTCTGGACGGAGCGCTCCGCTGCCGGATTTGCTGCGACGCCTGCCGGCGACGCAGTACGGTTCATGTTCACTGCAGCGAGTCTTGCAGTCCCTGCGCTGCTGCTCCGGAACGTGCCTTATACAAGGGAGAAAGGGATATCCTGGTCTGCTCATCGGATCTGGTTTTTGCTTCTCGGATTGTCCGCATTCCTCTGTATGTTTTACAGCGTATCCCTGGTATGGTCTTCTCTGCTTGAGGGACGCAACTGGTCAGGATTGCCTGTGGGCGGGTTCCCGGTTTCCGATGGTCTGAGGTTCTTTTTTCTCGCGGAGCGGGTGATACTGCCCGCAGTTCTGGAAGAGATCCTGTTCCGGCGGATGATCCTGGGCAGAATGCTTCCCTATGGCGAGGGATTTTCGGTCCTGGTCAGCGCTGTGCTCTTCGCCCTGGCTCACGGGACCATCATGCAGACCGTGCCTGTCTTTTGCACGGGACTGTATCTGGGCTGTCTGTATCTGATCACCGGTTCTCTTTCCGCCTGTATCGGGTATCACATGATCAATAACGGAATCGCCGCATGGCTTTCCTACCTGATCTCGATTCAAAGAGCAGACCGATATATCGCTGCAATGTATGGTTTCCTTCTGACCGGTGCCGTTTCGGTCCTGCTTCTGGTGTTCCGCTACCGCGGACATCTGGTGCGCGGACTGGAAACGGAAACGATGGCGGAAAAAAGAAGCGAATTGTTCAGGTCCCTGCCCCTGGACACGGCAGCGGCGCTGCTGATCCTGAGAATCATCACGGAGGGTGGCTGGAAATGGAAGATATGAAATGGATGGAACTCGCTATCTCTGAGGCGGAGAAAGCCATGGAAGAGGGGGAAGTGCCTGTTGGAGCCGTTGTGGTTCGGGACGGGGTCCTTCTTGGAGCCGGCCACAACCTCCGGGAGAGCCGCCGGACTCCGGTTGGGCATGCAGAGATCATTGCCATGGACCGGGCTGCCAGGACACTGGGAGACTGGAAACTGAAGGGATGTACACTGTATGTCACACTGGAACCCTGCGTTATGTGCACCGGGGCATGTATCCAGGCAAGACTCAGCCGTATCGTCTTTGGCGCATATGACCCGAAAGCGGGCTGCTGCGGCAGCGTAACGGACCTCACGGCGCTGCATCTGGACAGCGAGCCGGATATCTTTGGCGGACTTCTGGAAGAGCGGTGTCAGCAGTTGCTTGATACATTTTTTGACTCCGTTCGGGCAGAGAAAAACGGGGAATGGACCTTGGATATTAAATAATGAGTATGTTTCGGATCTCGATAAAATGGAACACCCGAAAGAAACGGACACCGGGAGGTGCTCTGTCGTCTTCTGTTGTTCTGAAACCGGATGTCCGTGAATTCATGGCGGAAAAGGAAGCTCTACGGATGACTGCGTCTTCTTCGGAAGCATCTGCTCAGGGAATTGATACGCCAGAGGAGCAGATCGTATCCGGAAACAGTTCCGCGCTCATTCCGTATCAGGAGGAACAGATAGTCGGGGACGAGAATCCTGCCGAAATACTGTCTGAAGGCCTTGCATCTATTGCGGAAAATGCAGATCCTGATGTTCAGAATGAGACGGAAGTATCCGCGGAACAGACACCGCAGTCATCTTCCGTACAGGAAGAAGAGGACACTGTATCAGCAACAGATGAGGAGATCGCTCCGGAAAGCCCTGTCCTTCTGATTTCCCTGGGAGAGGATCTGCCCGATGCGGAAGTGACGGAGGAAGAGATCCTGCGCTATGTCGAAGAGATCGGCGCGGAACTGGACAGACTCCTTCCAGAAGAACCCGTGTCTCCTCTGAGTATTTCAACAGGAACGGACCTGCCGGATGTGGAAATTACGGAGGAAGAGATCCTACGTTACGTCGGAGAGATCGGCGCGGAACTGGATGAACTCCTTCCGGAAGAACCCACGCCTCCTCTGACGATTTCAACAGGGGCGGACCTTCCGGATGTGGAAATTTCGGAGGAAGAGATCCTACGTTACGCCGGAGAGATCGGCGCAGAGCTGGATGGATTGCTGCCTGGGGTGACTGCGTCAACGGAGCCGCCGTCCGGACGCGCAGCGGAACTCTATGAGCTCTGGGGATTGAACAAATCGCCGGAAGAACTGGAAAAAGAACGCAGAAGAGAAGAATTTCGCAGACGGTTCCGGGCTGTTCTGAAGGGGACCGCGGCGATGCTGCTGATCGCTGCGATCGGAACCGGTGTCTGGGCTTACCTGAAGGGATGGCGGGTCAATCTTTTCTATGAGATTACCGGCGGTGTCCCTGCAGTCAGCAAGACGGAAGATGTGCTTGGTTCTTTCCTTGAGCAGCTCGGGTTGACACAGCTGCTGGGGGGAAATAAAGAGGAACCGGTACAGCATCCGGAGTCCGGCCATGCCGCAGGAATGGAGGGATCCGTTGAAGAAGGTGAGCAGAATGCCGGGAATGGGACCGAAGGACGAGAGCGGGAATTCCTCGGTGTAACTGTCTCCAATCAGGGGGATCCTGATGAACTGGTGAAAGAAGGAACTTCCAAGCCGCTGGAAGATCCGGACAAGGTCACTGTGGAAGAAAACGGACCTGTTCAGACCGTAGAGGTGGAGCGGGCAATGAATATCTACCTGTCGGTGGACGGATCGGTACATGAGATCCGCGTGCTGGACGGGCAGGTGAAGAATGTGGGCGAACTGCTGACGTTTGCCGGCGTGAAACTGGAAAACGATGATTACGTGGAGCCCGTCAGCGTGACGGCGCTCAATGACGGAGATACCGTCCGCGTCACCCGCGTACGGTTCGAAAAATACACAGAGACGGAAGTGATTCCGGGACAGGCGGTCGAGCGTATGACGCCCTGTCTGCGGCCGGGCAGGACCTACGCCATCAACGAGTCCCAAAAGAGGGACGGAGAACGGGAAGTGACTTACCTCGACAAGTATGTCAACGGGGAACTGGAGAGTCATGAAGAGATCCATTCCGAGGTCACGAAGGAACCGACGGATTACATTCTGCTTGTCGGTGCCGAAATCACCGCATCCCCGATCAACGGCGCGCAGTATACCGACGTCCAGATCCTGGATAATGTGCCGACAGAGTACACCGCAGTCTATTCCGGACGGTGCACGGCGTACAATTTCAAGCGCGGTTCTTACGGTGCTTCGGGCATGTTCCTGTCTCAGGGCATGGTAGCGGTGGACCCCAGTCTGATTCCTTACGGATCTTTGCTGTACATCACGTCTTCGAATGGGAAGTTTGTATATGGATGGGCGATCGCTGCGGATTACTGCGAAGCTTCCGCGGCGGGAATCGCGGTGGTGGATCTTTTCTTCGATACTTACCGGGAATCTGCCCTCTTTGGCGCACGCAACCTGAATGTCTATGTCGTCACACAGCTCTACCAGGCAGATCTCGCGTCTTATATCGCAAAAGAGGGAATGTTCCGCAGCAGAGTCCCTGCTTGAATTCCAAAGAAATAATAAAGGACCCCGGCTGTGTACAGACCGGGGCCTTTTGTTTTCCAGAAAGGCCGGTTATTCTTTTTCGATAAACCGGAAACCGAATTCCTCCGAGATGTCTCTGAAGGTGGCAAGAACCTTGTTCGCATAATTGCCCAGGTTCTCTTTCAGAGCGTCGGTGTTCACGAAAATGACCGCGGTATCCGGTTCCAGTTCGCTGAGGCAGTCGGCCAGTGCATCCAGATTATGTCCGAACCAGTCCGGAAACTCCATCGTGCGCTCGATATTGCGGTACGCAGATTCGCGGCTCGTCATATCCTTGCCGTCCAAAAGGAAAATCCTCATGATACTTTTCCCTCCGCGTCATACAGAAGTGTGAACGACTCATAATGGTCGCCGGTGTAATAGATCAGCCCGTCATTGGAGAAGACGATCCGTTTGGAACCTCTGGATTTTTTGCCGGTGGTGCCGATATCGCATTCGTAGTAGGTGCGTCCCTTAGCTTTCGGAAGAAGGCCTTCCCGATTCTGGAACACGTCGCCACCGATGCTGCATCCCGGGAAATACGGCTCCAGAGAACCGTTGGACCATCCGGCATCACGCGCCTGCCGTTTGGTGACGAAGTTGTCCGGAAGGTGCCCGTAAAGGAACAGGTACAGAGCAACTTCATCTTTCGTGTCATATTGACCGTCTTCCGGCAGTTCTGGTTCATCCTGGCCGGAAGGTTCCGGATCCGTGGGGATGAGTACGACCGGTTCAGGTTCAGGCTCCGGATCGGGTATCGGCTCATAGATCGGTTCCGGTTGCGGCGTCAGTGGGGCCGTCTGTCCGGGATCCGGAAGTGGATCGGTGACAGGAGCCTGGATGATCTCAGGCTGCGTCGTGCTGGCAATGCCGATGCGGAAGCCGATGTATACTCCGACGGCGAGGACCAGAAGCAACGCCAGAAGGGCGAGGACTTTTTTGTTCATGTTTTTTCCTTTCTGTCTGCTTGCAGGAAAGACCTCTATCGCAGCGTCAGGAGTTCAATGCATTTGAAGAGAGCGAAGAAGACATGGATCATAAAGATCGAAAAGACAGTCAGTCCGCAGGTGTAGGCAAAACCGCCTTTGCATACCTTCCAGATGACGCCAAGCAACGGATTTCCATAGTAATCCCGCAGGAACATATAGTTCTTCTTGAATACGGTGTCAATGACATACATGACCGCGACCAGGATCAGGATCTTCGCGATTGATCCCCAAAGATCGGCATAGACGAGAGGAATTTCTCCGCTGGCGAAACGTGCGATCCCGTAAGCGACGATCAGTCCGTGGTACAGAAACTGATGGATCGTAAAAAAATTGATCGCCGGGAGTGGGGAGGTCGTCGGGAACAGGATAGCCATGAATGCACCGGGCAGGAACAGCGTCAGCAACATGACGCGGAAGAACGGATTTTCTGGCCAGATGGTATCACATACGATGAAATACGCCCCGAAACTGCACATTTCCAATGGCAGATAATCGCTGAGTTTCACGTCCGATCTTGCGATAACGATCATCTTGACGATGTCGATCGCAATCAGAGAATAGGCAAGGATCCGCAGCAGAAGCTGCTTTCCCTCCGGCGCCGCTTTGCCGTACCAAACTGTGACGGCAGCAATGAAAAGCGCAACGCCTGACATCCATGCCATGTGCTTGGGAGTGAACTGCCCGTAGCCGAGACCTCCCGGGATATTGTCCCTGTGTGTCCAGAAATACTTCATTAGTGCCCTCCTGTAAGGCCGCGCATCCGTACAGGACATCAGATGTCCTGCGTCTGCGGGCAGACGGACGGAAAAGGGGAGGAATTCTCCGGATCCGCCCGGAAAAAGAAAAGAGTCGGATCAAGCAGGCTCGTATCTTTTTGGAAAAAATGAGCATGACGACCGCCGCTCAAACAGAAAGGATGCTTCCGATGTTATTAGAATAGCATCGTGGGGAGAATGATTCAATGACGCCGCGTTTATAGGACACGGCGGAATTTGCGCGCTGACAGGTTCTGGATTAGAATAGGTGAGATGATGAGCCTTTATGGCGGAAAGGATTGTAATGGATATGGCTGCAGGCAAAAAAAGAAAATGGTGGATCCTTGGAGCGGTGCTCCTGATCCTGCTGGCACTGGGAATCGGTATCCTGCTGAGGATGGAATATCTTCGGCACCGGATCTCAGAAATGCACGGAACCATCTTCGGAAATGAATATGTGATCGATACTTTCGACAACAATGGAATCCGGACCATGACGACTCATGGACGGAACATCGATATCACTTCCAATGTTCTGGGGGAGAGCATGGAGATGGATGGGGCATCCGGGAAGCTGGAAACGCTCAGTTCCGTCATCACCATCACGGTGGACGGCAGGCAGATCATCTCCTGCGGCGACACCTGTGTCTTCTATGACAAGGGACTGACCCCGGACTATGAATTCTATCTGGAAGAGATCGAGGGAAACGGGACCGGCTCACTGAGCGAGCAGGCGCTTATCGCAGGCAGGCTCAATGCTATACGGAACTATATCGGAAAGCCGATGGTCGTGGTGATCAAGTCCCAGACCGGAGCGCCGATCTATGTTTTCTCCGGCAGGAGCGTATACTGGGAAGTGCCGGACGACCTGCCGAAATTCACAAAATTATCCATTGACGGGAAACCCCTGTATATCCACCGGGCGAACTTCCAGATCATCGACGCGAAATTGCTGGACGGCTAAAAATAGAACCCGTCTCCTTCGGGAGACGGGCTTTTCTTTCTGCAGCACAGGATACAAAGAGGGTGAAACTCTCCCTGCTGCATGGTATAATTACTAAATAATAAACTGGAAGTCTGTGCCTTCCCGGAAGGGCAGACGGAAGGAGTATCCATGCGGACTTCCCGCGGACTCAGCGCAATATCCATCGTCTTTCTGTTCATCACCCTGCTTTCCATCATTCTGGAAGCGGGACTGTTCGTCGTGCGCCGCAGGCAGGAACCCGACTGGGAGATTCTGAATGTTTCGGTGGCAGACTGCGAAGCGACGGAATTCCTGCCGACGGGATCGGAAAACGAGTTCGAAGCTCTGGCATACGACTCTTATTTTTCACATGCCTTCGATGGCTTCGGTGCAGCGGATTCTGTGACTGTACACATGGCCCGGCGTTCAGACGATCCCACCGAGACCGTACTTTACGCTTCCGGCGTTCTGGAGGGGATTCGGGGCGAATTCGTCTTCGCGCTGAAACAGTCCGGTGAGGACCGGTTCGTGGCGGATCTCGGTATGGAAGAACTGGACGGCATTCGGATCTATCCTACCGAGAAAGTGCATACCACGGTCCGTTTTGACGGGTTTACCGTGAATGAAACGGTGAGACACACCGAATATTCTTTCGGCGAGGCTTTCCTGTTCTGGGTGCTCACGGCTTTCATTCTCTATGTGATCGTTATCGTGCGGGCTGCCCGGAACGGGACCCATACACTGAGCCCCTGGATCGGCGTGACCTTCGGAGCCGGTACGCTTGCCGCTGTTGCAGGACTTATGGCAAGCAGGCTGTTTTCCGCCGCAGCAGCGGTCGGGGATATCCTTGCGGTGCCTGCCGGACTTGCGGCAATGGCCGGGGTGATCTGCATCTATATCGTATCGGTGATCCGTCCCCTGCATGGGAAAGCTGCAGTACTGGCGGCGCTGCTTGCCCTGATCTTCGTTTTCGCCAATGCGCCGCTTCAGGCGCCGGATGAATATACCCACTTTATGCGGGCATGGACTGTTTCGGTCGGGGACTTCACGTTTGACAATACCCGTCAGTTCCCGGCGGATGTTCTCCTGCTGGATGATATCTTCACCGGAGAATTTCACAACAATATCATCAAAACCGGAAAGGGCAATGCGCTTACTGGTATCCTTTCCTATCTCGCACGGGTCGGCGGATCGGAAGAACTGCCTTCCTATGAGACTCACATCCAGATTCTGGGGCCGTATCTTCTGCCCGGACTGTTCATGGCTGTTGGCAGGCTGGCGGGCATTAAGGCACTGGGGATGATGTACCTCGGCAGGATTGCCAATGCCGCGATGTATACGGCTGCGGTATGGTACGCGGTCAAGAAAGCAAAAAGGTACCGCCCTGCTGTACTCGCCGCCGCATTCTGGCCACTAACTGTATATATGAGCGCCAGCCTTTCTTATGATGCGCTGTATCTTTCCGCTTTTCTGGTCTATCTGGGAAGCGTGTTCGGGGAGATGGAGACTGTGCGGGACCGCTGGGTGACCGTGATCTCTTTCGGGATCCTTGCGGCAATCAAGCCCACAGCAGCCGTTCTGGTTCTTCTGCTCCTGTTGCTGCCCCGCGAGAGCAGGCGTATGTCTCTCGGTGCGATATCGCTGCTGTGCGGCGCTGCGCTGTATTTCTCTGTGATCGGCTACGCTGCGCTGGTCTCGAAAGGAATGACCGCTGAATCTCTTCTTCCCGGAGTAGACGTAGCTGCTCAGATCCGCTATATTCTTTCCAATCCGCTTCGCTATCTCGTGATCATGCTGGTGGATGGCTACCAGAACGGATTCTACGCAGGACGCGCCGGCCTTTTCGGCTGGCTGGATGTGGAAACAGTCCTGACGCCGTTCCTTTCCCTGCTGGGATTGCTGGCGGTGTCGGTACTTGGCACCCGTGAGGCGGGGACCGGGCGCGGGAAGTGGGACAGCCTGTGGTTCGCACTGCTCTGCGTGCTCTTCTACGGCATTACCATCACCGGCTTCTACTGCGAATGTTCCACGCTGGGTTCCAGTTCGATCCTTGGCGTGCAGGCAAGATATCTCATTCCCATGATTCCCTGCATCTCCGCACTGGTCTCCAACGGTCTGGACCGTCTGAAGATCCGGGTGGAGACAGAAGGCGCTTACGCCGACCGGGTGGCACTTTGGACCTGTGCCGGAGTCTCCCTTGTGGCTGCAGCCGAATTGATGCTGAATTATTTCCTCATGTGAGGTTCCGAATGGATCTTATCGTCTCATTAGTGACAATTACCTGTTATTCCGTGTTCCTGACACGGCGGGGAAAACTGAACGCCTCAGTAACTCCTTTTGTAACGCTTTGCGGCATCATGATCTTCCTCACCGCCGCCGGGATCTGCGATCTGCTGGTACCGGGCATGATCCTGATCTACGCAACTGCGGTTGCTGCCGCTGTTTTTACACTGGCGAAGGAAAAGGATCAGTGGAAAAAAATCCTGGTGGGCGTGTTCCAGCCGGGCTTCGTTTTCTTCCTCGCAGTCACCGTCTTTTTCTGGTTTGAACTGAAGGCACGCAATGCCGGGTTCCGGGTGTGGGATGAGTTCTCCTTCTGGGGCATTGCCGCCCGTGCGGTATATGAGCGCCGGAAAGTCTATACGCTCTTCACGAGCAGCATGATCAACATCTCCTATCCGCCGGGACTGCCTCTCAACAGCTTCTTCCTCCAGTTTCTGTCTCCGTTCTTTTGCGAGTGGAAAACTTATACTGCGTACAATATGCTTGCCATGGCAGCGGTCACGCCGCTCTTCTCCAGAGTCCGGTGGAAAAATCCGCTGTGGATCCTTGCGACAGGCGGCATCTGTTATTTCGGGATCTATGAGTTCTTCTACGGCCTGGACGGTCTGGTGGCGTACGCCAACGCCTATGCGGACTGGATTGTTGGTTTCTGCTTCGGCGGCGCACTGTTGGTCTGGTACTGCTGCGAGACTTCGGGGACAGCACGTTATCTTGCTTCCATGACCGCCGTGATGGCGCTTCCTCTGGTCCGTGATATCGGACTCGCGCTGGGACTTGTTGCGTCCGGAATCATGGTCATCGACCTGTTTCTGGATGGTGGGTTCCCCTTCAGGGAGAAAAAAGGAAAAGCCGGAATCCTGCTGCGGTTCGCTGACGCGGCGCTGCTGATGCTTTCTGTCGTTGCAAGCTATCTCATGTGGACGATCCATTTCAATCTGACGATCCACATCGACCGGGTCACGATTCCGTATCCCTATTCGGCACTGCAGATGCTGAGAGGGGAAGATCCTCACGCACTGGAAGTCTGGGCAGAGATGGTGAAAGCTTTCTCCTCGCGGCAGTTCATGAATTTCGGAACTCCCAGAGAGATGGTCATCGTCTTCACTGCGGTTGCGGCTGTCCTGTTCCTGATTGCGAAAGACAAGAAGAACAAACTCCGGATCGGGGCTTATGCGGTGCTGAACCTTTTCGGCTTCTTCGTATATTTCCTGTTCCATGCCTATATGTACACGGCGATTTTCGATTATCCTTCCGGGATGTCCCTGATCTGCTACGAGCGCTATGTTTCCAGCTACGCTTTCGGATGGTATTTTTCCCTGATCGGGCTTGCCGCGAGTTCCGTAGCGGAACCCTATGAACTGAAGAAACTGCCGGAGATCCTCGCGCAGCGGTGGAAGATTCTTCCCGGGCTCTGCGTAGTGTTACTTGCGCTGTTTTCCGTATGGCATTTTCTGCCGTTTCCCATGAAGACCCTGAGCATCACCTCGGACTATGTGGATATCAGTCCCAATGAGCTGATCCAGCTGGCACAGAAGAATCAGCGCCGCTTCCGCTCTATACTGACGGAAGACGCAAGGATCTATGTGGTCGCTCAGGATTCCAGCGGCGGAGAATGGTTCCTTTGCAATTACGCCTTTATGCCAGCCTATACCGTGACTACGATGGGAGGCGGCAATTTCGTCAGCCAGGAAATCATGGATGCTTCGAAAGACAGCATCTTCTACCGTTACATGGTGGTGGCGAACAAGGACAATTTCGCGGAGTTCCTGCGGGAAAACGACGTGGACTTCCTGTACATCTTCTCGCTCAACCAGTATTTCATGGACGAATTTGGACCCATGTTCAGCGACGGACTGATGGAACGCATTGACGGATCTGTTTACCTGTATGCGGTCCACGATATGGGGGACAGCATGGAGTTCGTCGGGGTCTACAGCGGCGACCAATATCTCGAACTGAAGGAGGCCTGGGGCCGCAATTGAAAAATGTGCTGAAAAAACTGCTGATCTATATCGTACCGTTCCTGCTGCTGCTGGGACTGTTCTTCGCGTTTGAACCATACGATTATCTGTACCTGAGGAAAGGGGATTCGGATTATCTCTGCAAGCCGCTGTCCTCGGTGCGTGAATTGCTGACGGTGCATCCCTCCAACATCATTCTGGGAGACAGCCGTATGGCGAACCTGAACATGGATCTGGTCGCGGAGATTGCCGGAGAACCATACACTATGCTCGGCTTCGGCGGCGCGCAGACGGGAGAACTCATCGAACTGTTCTGGTACGCAACGGAACATACCCAGCTGAAGAAAGTCATGTTCGGGATCAACCTGTACTCCACTATCGGTGAACAGACGCCCGGAAGAATCCCCGCGATCCTGGAACAGGCGGAGCATCCCGGCAAATTCCTGCTCAATGCGGGGCACTGGCTGGAGGCAATGAACGCCGCCAAGATGAAGGCGATGAATCTCGTCTGGCGAGTGACCGGCCATCCGGAGCGTCAGGAATTCCCGGAAGACCCGTCGGATTATACGGTTCCGCAGCATGTGCCGCAGGAGATGGGTGAAAAATACCGGCTGGATATCGAAGAATATCAGGACGTGATCCGCACCAACTTTGGCACGGCTCCGAAGGTGGAACAATCCACGGTGGACAAGCTCCGTGAGATCGTGGAATACTGTGACGCCAATGGGATCGAACTGATCTTCGTGTATCCGCCCATGCACGCATCCATCTATGATCTCTATGAGGAACTGGATCTTCTGCCGGAAGGAGAAAAATACAAAGGCTATCTCCGGTCCGTGTCAACGGTCTACGACCTGGAATTCCTCAACCCCTTCACTCTCAATGACGACAATTTCTACGACGGATATCATCTGCAGAATCCGCTGAAGCCGTACCTGGCAGAGGTCCTTTTCACGGACATCCCTGCGGAATGTATCCGGCGTACAACACCATAGGAGGATGCGGATGTTACTGAATACTTTCACATATGTCTGTTTCCTCGCAGTGACAGCTTGCATCCACTGGATGCTGCCCGCACGTTTCCGCAATGGCTTTCTGGTGGCCGTGAGCGTGATCTTCCTGTATCTCAACGGATTCGGTTCCCTCACCGTAGCGGTCCTTACCGCACTGGCGGGGTATGTTTTCGGACGACTGATCGAGGCACAGCAGGAGCGGAAGAAACGAAAGGCGCTGCTGATCGCGGGCATCGTGCTGCTGGCAGGATCCCTGTGCTTTTTCAAATATGTCGCTCTCTGGAACGCTTTTCTGACGCGCCCTGTCTCGGTGATCTTCCCGGTCGGTATCTCATTTTACACGTTTGAATCCATCGGTTATCTTGCCGATGTTTATCTGGGAAAAGCCAAAGCGGAGAAGAATCCGGTGGACTGGGCTCTCGCAGTCCTGTTTTATCCGCAGGTGCTTTCCGGACCTATCGCCCGCTTCGAACGGATCATGCCGCAGGTGAAAGAGCGTACCGTGAATGAGGCCGTGATCGGGGAAGGACTGAGGCGGTTTCTTTCCGGCTCCATGTGCAAGATCGCGCTGGCGGATGGTCTCGCCATTCTGGTTGACGGAATCTACGGAAATATGGATGCCCATTCCGGCCTCGCCATCACTGCTGCCGCTTTCCTTTATCCGATCCAGCTTTATTTCGACTTCTCCGGTTACAGCAGCATGGCGATCGGTTCCGGACTGCTTTTCGGCATCCGGCTGCAGGAGAACTTCCTTGCTCCTTATTTTTCCACCGGCATGGGGGAGATCTGGCGCAGATGGCACATCACGTTATCCGAATGGTTCCGGGATTATATTTACTTCCCGCTGGGCGGTTCCCGTAAAGGAGAACGTCGGACGCTTCTCAACCTGCTGACGGTCTTCACTGTTTCCGCGCTCTGGCATGGCAACTCCTGGAGCAATCTGGTCTGGGGCACGGTCATCGTAGTGAGCCGGTTTCTGGAACGGATCTTCTCAAAGAAAAAGGAATTGGGAGATCCTCATTCCGCCCGCAACTGGCTCAAACGCGTGGGCGTCTATATCTGGTGGACTATGACACTGGTGCCTTTCCGAATGGAAACGGTTCCGGACATCTTCGAGATGCTGCACAGGCAACTGGAAGTACCTGATCTGCGTGTGTTCACCGGAGAGATCCTGAATCTGGCAGCGAATCAGATCTCCGCGACCGGAACCTATTATCTGATTTATTTCGGCAGTCTCATCGTCGGCTTTGCCATCGAATGCTGGAAAGATTACCGGCTCTACTTCTCCTGCACGGAGAAGGGGAGCTTGCCTGAGACGGATCCGCTGGCTTCCCTGCCGCGGAACCGGCGGTGGATTCTGTACTGGATCATGGGCCTGATCACCGCCGCAATGTATATCCTCACGCAGACGGGAGGAGGACCCTCTTTCATCTATCAGGGGTATTGATGCTGTTTAACTCGGAAAAATTCATTCTCTTCTTCGCTGCGGTTCTGATCATCGCTCGGATACTGCCGAAGAACCGGAGAAAGTACTGGAATCTGATCGCCAGCTATGGTTACTATATGCTGGCGGATCTTCCTTATACGGTGCTTTTGGCAGGAGTCACGGCACTGTGTTATCTGGCCGGGATCTGGATCGAAGAAGGAACGGAGAAACAGCGCGCGCGCAGAACCGCGCTGTCCGTGGTGCTGCTGACGGGGATTCTCTGCCTTTTTAAAGTATGGGACGCGATGCGGCCGGTCCTCACCGCGATCCTGGGAGAAGACGCCTCACGGATCGCGGTCCCTCTCGGCATATCCTATTACGTGTTCACACTTATCGGCTATCTGGTGGATGTCAAACGCGGTACGGTGCCCGCAGAACGGGATCCCGCCGCTTTTGCGCTTTTCGTGGCATTTTTCCCGCAGATCCTTGCGGGGCCGATTGCGCGTACCTCCCTGCTTCCGCAGTACCGTGAAGGTCCGGATATGACCTATGACAGCATGATCCGCGGTCTGAGGAGATTCCTGCTCGGTGCGTTCCGGAAAGTGGTCCTTGCGGATGGTCTGGCTATCCTGGTGGATGGGATCTGGCGCGACCCGGAAGCGGCGAAAGGAATACTGCTATGGATCGCGGTTTTGCTGTATGCCTTCCAGCTCTACTCGGACTTCTGCGGATATTCGGACATGGCGCTGGGCTGTGCCTGCATGCTGGGCTACCGCCTCGACGAGAACTTCCGGTTTCCGTATTATTCCCTCGATTTTGCCGAGACGTGGGGAAGATGGCATATCTCCCTGTCCGATTGGCTGAGAGACTACATTTACTTTCCATTGGGTGGTTCCAGAAAAGGAAAAGGACGCACTTACCTGAACCTGATGCTGGTCTTTCTTGTTTCTGGCCTCTGGCACGGTATCGGTATAGGCTATCTGATCTGGGGTGTCCTCTGTGGTCTCGGACGGATCGGTGTTGCTCTGATGAAGGACCGGGATCCCGGTTACCGGAAACAGATCGGACTGCGTTCCGTACGGGCGTGGCTTGCCAGAACGCTGAACTTCTTTTATTGGTCCTTCTGCTTCTTTTTCTTCCGGGTGGATCCTGCTACCGCACGCAAAGTGCCGTCCTTGCTGTTTGCCGGCAGCGGAATGTCTGACGCCTTGAAACTGCTCGGTACGCTCGCACAGAATGGGATCACCCAGCGGAAGCCGTATCTGGTTTTCTTTTTCGGCAGTCTGTTTTTTGCGGCATTGGTGCTGGGGCGGCTGGACAGGATCGGAGCCGGTCTTTCACCGACGTATGAAGCGACGGATACGCCTTTTGATGTTCTGGGGAAAAGAGAGCGTTGGTTCCTGTATATCACCATGGGCATCCTCGTTTTGCTGTTTTTCTTCCTGACGGGGAGCGGAGCGTCTGCCGTATCCTTCATCTATGCGGGTTATTGAGGAGGAAACGGGTATGAAGAAACATCATGTGATCCGAAAACTCCTCTGTTTGGCTCTGCCTTTCGTCCTGCTTTTTGCATGGTTCTTCGCATTTGAGCCTTACGACTGGTTCAGTTTGAAGGGGGACGCCTGGTACATGAACCGCGCCATCTCTTCCAAGCGGGAGGTGCTCAACTGTCATCCGGAGAACCTGATCTTCGGGGACAGCCATATCGCCAACCTCAATACGGACTATATCGCTTCCGCCGGCGGCGGGGACTGGACCATGATGGCTTACGGTGGTGCGACCCTGAACGAGAACATCCAGGATTTCTGGTGGGCAGCAGAACATACTCAGATCCGCAGGGTCGTCTTCGGACTGACTTTTTATTCGCTGAATGACGGCCACTATTCGGAGGGACGCCATGAGGAGGCGGTCCGGATGGCAACGAATCCCTGGGCATTCGTAAAGGATTTCATCCACTGGGATGAGACTTTCCTCAACTGCAGGATCCGGATCCGGAACCTGATAGCGGAAATGACAGGCAGAGAAGATCTGCGGATCCTGCTGGACGACCCTTCTTCTCTGGATCAGGATACGCGTCCGTCCGAAGAATATGACGGGCAATACCGTAAGGACCTTCTGAACTATGTGAATTTCATCCTTCCCGAATGCCAGAATTACAGTTGTTTCAACTACTGCCAGCGTCTGGATGAGGTGATCCGGTACTGCAATGAGAACGGGATCGAAATCCGCTTTGTTCTGTTTAACAGCAACTGGACGATTTGGGAAAAGGTCATCTATGCGCTGGGAATTCAGGGACAGATGAATTTCTATAAGGATTTCCTGAAGACGCGGGCAGAAGTGATCGACCTGGAATCGGATAACGAAACTGCACACGATGACAGTCTGTTCATCGACGGTTTCCACGTGGTGCTGGAAGAAAAACTTCATCTGGCAAGGATCATCTTTGCCGGTGAGGCATGCGAATATGCGGAAATCACTACGCCGGATACCTATGTTTCCACTTTCCGTTGAATGGGGTATAATAAAAAAGTGAGAGAATTGACAGACGTCGTCTCCTCCGGAGCGGCGTCTTCCTGTTGAATGGGACGAATTATGGAAGAGAAGAAGACTAAAAACCGGATCGGACAGGATTTCACGATGGCGCAACTGATTGCCTTCGCTTTGCCTGCGATCCTGCAGAGCCTGTTTTCCCAGCTGTTCAAATCGCTGGACGACGGGTTGTTTGTCAGCCGGTATGTCGGCGAACATGCGCTTGCTTCCATAAGTCTGCTGGGACCGGCGAACGCAGTGATCATGGGGTTCTCCAATCTTTTTTCCATCGGAGCCACCACGCTTTCCGCCCAGCGGATGGGAGAGGGAAAACAGGAGGAGGCGAAGCGGATCTTCAGCCGTGTCGCGCTGATCTCCGCACTGGTGGGGCTGTTCATCGCGCTGGTGATGAACGTGTTCTGTGAACCGATCCTGCGGTTCCTCGGCGCGGATGAGACCCTGATGGCAAATTCCAAGATCTATGTTCGGATCGTAATGTCCGTCACACCGTTCAACCTGCTGGGCTTTACGTTCGGCTCCTATTACTCAACTACCGGACACCCGGAGATGGGACTGATCTGTTCCGTGACCAATGGCGTCATGAATATCGTGCTGGATATTTTCCTCATCGCGATCATGCGGCTCGGCGTCCTCGGCGCCAGCATTTCCACAGCGGCAGGAGAGCTTGCCATCTTTCTTATCGGACTGGTTTTCTACACCAGAAAAAAGAACGAGATCCATTTTGTGGAGCCTCATGGAAAATATCTGGATACGGCTCTCGCTTCCGCCAAGAGCGGTTTTTCCCAGTTCATCAACAGTATTTCCATCGGCGCGACGTCTCTGGTGACTAACCGTACGCTGCTGAGTCTTGCCGGAGCGGACGGCGTTGCTGCGAACGCAGTTATCGGTGAGCTGCGGATCATCCTGACTGCAGGCTTCTTCGGCTATGCGACCTGCGTCGGGCCGGTCATCGCGTACAATTTCGGCAACCGGAATCCCAAACGTCTGAAGAAGATCCTGACCCACAACCTCAAATTCTGGTTCTTCGGAACGATACTTGTTACTATTGTCGGCGAACTTTTGCGGGTACCGCTGCTCAGCTTGTTTTTCCACGAAGGGCACTCAGCCAATGTTTACGACATGGCTTATCTCGGACTGACCATCGAGTTCTTTTCCAGCATGTTTACTGCAGGATGTGTCCTGATCATGCGGATGTTTGTCGCTTTGGGAAACCCCAAAGTGGCAAGTATCCTGACGACGCTGCGGAACTTTGTGTTCCGGCTCGCTATGCTGATCCTTCTGCCGGCAATGTTCGGCACACTGGGTGTCTGGCTGGCGTTTCCCGCTGCCGAGTTCATCTCTTTCGTGCTCGGCGCTGTTCTCGTCGTGATCAACGCAGACAACTACGGATACGGGAAGAGTGGCATGGCATATATGATGATGCCCAGGCCAGGAGACTATATCGAATACGACGCGGAAGCCTGAAAAATAACGAAAAAGAAAGCCCCGGGCGCGATCCCGGGGCTTTCAAATTAAAAGGGGTACAAAAATTAAAGAATGAGGAGGAAATTTGCGATGTACTTAAGTGTTGCGGCTTTCTTAAGCACATCTTTATCTTACCTGCCGACTTCGTAGAAATGATGAATTCCATATGAATAATCTGTGAATTGTCACCGCGGGATCCTGTTTCCGGCAGTCTGGTTTCCTGACCGGACGTGCAGGGCGTTTTTCACAGTGGTACTTCACAAGAAACCGCGGAACGTGGTACAATCAAAACAGAACAAAAGTTTTAAGAGGAATTCGCCGATGAAGTTCAACGAAAAAAAAGAGAAAGTATTCGAATACCTGGTGAAGCATGCTCAGGATTCCCCTTCAGTCCGCGAAATCTGTGCTGCGGTTGGTCTGGGATCCACTTCCACCGCTTTTCGGGTCATCCATGCGCTGGAAGAAGAGGGAAAGGTGGTGGTGAAATCCGGACAGCGGCGGAATGTTGCGCTTGCTACAGGCAGTTATGATATCAAGGTTCCGGTTCTCGGGACTGTAGCAGCAGGCGTACCGATCCTGGCACAGGAGAGCATCGAGACCTTCATCACGTTTAACTTCACCCATCCGGATCAGGGTGAACTGTTTGCTTTGCATGTGCGCGGCGACAGCATGATCAACGCCGGTATCCTGGACGGAGATATGATTATCGCCCGCAAAGCGGTCACGGCTCGGGAAGGAGAGATCGTGGTTGCGCTCATCGGAGATGAGGCGACGGTCAAACGCTTCTACCGGAAGGATGGTATGGTGGTCTTGAAAGCGGAGAATCCTGCGTATGAGCCGATCGTTTCCGCGGAGGCCATGATCATCGGCAAAGTCGTCGCTGACCTGCGATATTACGAATAAAAAAGAGCAGGCAGACTGATGCTGCCTGCTGCTCGGAAGAAGCATCTGACGCTGTCCGGTCCGCCGGTCAGCGTTTTTTTCTTGACTTGAAATCCGATTCCACGCTCTGCTTCCATGCCCCGGCTGATTCCATCGGAGCGCTCATCATACGGCGCGAATTGAGGAAACCATTGACGGATTTGAAAGCCAGACCGATTCCCTCCTCATCCTGATGGAAGTTTGTGGTGTGTTCTTCATCGATCCCGATCCGTGATGCCGCTTCAACGGCGTCGATGTTTGCTCCGAGGAAGACGAATTCCCATCCGGTCTTCTGTTTTTCATCGATCATCCCGCGGACCTGATCCCCGGTGAAGGAGTGACTGGCGTTCTCCAGTCCGTCCGTCATGATGACGAAGAGTGTTTTCTCCGGAACATCTTCCGGACGGATATACCGGTGCACCTTCTCGATATGGCGGATCGTGGTACCGATCGCATCCAACAGCGCGGTGCATCCGGAGGCGCGGTAGTCCTTCGTCGTCAACGGCTGCACATCTTTCAGGGGAAGACGGTCGTGAAGGGTGGAAATGTGGTTGTCGAAGAGAATCGTGGTAAGGTAGCCGCCTGCGCTCTCTGCCTGCTGCTCCTGCAGAGTGGAATTGAAACCGCCGATCGTATCCTCCGTGACATCGTGCATGGATCCGCTCTTGTCCAGGATGAAGACGATCTCCGATGTCTTCATTTCATTCTGATTCATTGAAAAAACCTCCTTTGTTCAGTTTGTTTCGTTCGCTTACAAACTGATTATAAGGAGGTCTGAACTTCAGAAGGTCGCCCGAAAAGCGACATTCAGGAACTGAGCAGCGGCTGGTCATATTCGTAGAGCGCCTGATTCACGAGATCGATGTCCCATTGCCGGTTGTCAAGGAAATAGCGGACGATGACATCCGTGACCGAACTGTAGGACAGGGAATAACCCGCTTTATCCAGCAGGGATTGCGCCTCCTCCGCGGACAGGCGCAATGCCACACAGAATGCCAGAGCGGTTGTCTTTTTCGGATGATAGTCCGAGTCGCTGCGGATCTTGCTGAACAGCCGGCGGTCCACATTAGCCTTTTTATAACATTCCGAATCAGTCATGCCCTTCTCATCGATCAGATGAAGGAGTGTTTCGGAGAAGCCGAGATCGATCTCGCGGATCAGTTTGTCAAGAGAAGAAGGTGTGCCGGGACGCGGAGTTTTTTCTTCCCGGAAGCCACCCAAAGACGGAAGCACGTTGAAGCTGTACGAATGGGAGACGGTCTCTTCCCGCATATCTTTATCTTCAAAAGCCTCCGGAGGGATATGCCAGTTTTTTGCATCTCCGAGAAAGGCATAGTCTTCATCGGACAGCGGTTTTCCCGTTATACCGGTACCTTCTTTGGAATAAAGGGTGCTGCCCGTCTTCTGAGATTTTCTTTTCTTCCCGGCAGCGGGGGCAGATAAAGAGGGGGCTGCATAGGATTCGGTATCCGTTTCCTCCGGAACATAGTGCTCGGCGATATATGCAGAGAGGCTTTCCAGCATTTTTTCAGTCAGTCTTTTAATCAGCATGATAATTCTCCTTCACCCAGTTGATGAGCATGTTTTTGTCATTTTCAAGTCTTCCTTCAGCGACGCGGTCCAGAAGTCTATCCAGCAGGATTCCGACAATGGGGCCGCGCGGAACGCCTGCCGCAATAAGATCCGAACCTGTCACGGCAAGATCCTGAATCGTCAGGCAGACATGATCCGCCAGAAGCCGTTCCATGATGTTCCGGGTCTCATCCAGCACTTTCAGTCCGTCACGGTAATCCGGATGCTGTCCAAGGATATCCGCCCGTTTCAGAAACAGCAGCCGGGCAAAAAACTCCGGTGACAGTCTGCGCATCCAGCGGCGGATGAGGACTTCCCGTCCTTCCGTATCCAGATCGTGATACATGACCAGATCTTCAACCTGTTTTCTGGTGGCATTGTCATATTTCAGCCTGCGCATCACTCTGGTGGTGATATTCCTGCTGATCTTCGCGTGACCGTAGAAATGCCCGGTTCCGTTCTCATCCAGCGTGAAGCAGGACGGCTTTCCGATATCGTGGAAGAGCGCGGCGAGCCTCAGGTCTTTTTCCGCAGGGACCGCATCCACGACCGCGGCCGAGTGACGAAGCACATCGAGATGGTGGTGCGGGTTTCGCTGCTCAAAGTCTTTCATTGGAAGGAGTTCCGGGATCGGAACGCCGAGGATCTCCACATAGCTGACAAGGATCTTTCCGGGTTCTCTGCCGAGCAGAATCCCGTTCAGTTCCGAAGCGATGCGTTCCGCACTGATCGCTTTCAGCAGCCCGTCATTCCGGAACAGCGCTGCCTCGGTCCCGGGCTCAATGCGGAAACCCAGACGGGAGGCAAAACGCAGTGCGCGCAGGATCCGAAGAGCGTCTTCACGGAAACGTTCATCCGGGTCGCCGACGCATCGGATGATACCGCTGTTCAGATCCTCTTTTCCGCCGAACAGATCCACGAGCCCCTCGTCGGGATGCCATGCCATGGCGTTGACTGTAAGATCCCGGCGGGCAAGATCTTCTTCAAGAGATCGGGTGAATACGACGGAGGATGGGTGCCGGTGATCCAGATATTCCTGATCAGCGCGGAAGGTGGTGACTTCAATAGGCGTATGGTCAAGTACAACCGTCACGGTCCCGTGTTTCAGTCCGGTGTCCACGACATGGAGACCGGCGAATGCCTGTTTGGTTTCCTCCGGTAAAGCGGATGTCGTGATGTCGTAGTCCTTTGGCTTCGTTCCGAGAAGGGCGTCACGGACGCAGCCACCCACCAGATACGCCCGGTGGCCGGCTTTGTTGAGAGTGCGCAGCACCTTTTCCGCTTGTGGAGAGATCGGCATCATGTCATTGCTCTTCTGTACCGTTCAGGACTCGGCAGGTAAAATCGGAGACGATCTGTTCATACCGGGCAGGATCGGCAATATAACTCATGCCGTGATCCGCACCGGGGAAAGTGTGGAACTCGATCATCCCCGGATTGGATGCAGCGATTTTTCTGCTCATATCACAGGGTACGAAGCCATCCGCCTCGCCGTGGATCAGCAGGATGGGGACAGGGGTATGCTTCACCGCTTCCGCAGCGTTTCCCTCCCGGACGTCGAATCCGCCGAACATGCGGGCGGCAAGCAGGATGAAGGGACGGGCAATGCGGTACGGGATCTTCATATCCGTTTCCGTGACTTTGCGGATGATATCAAGAGGAGTTGTGTATGGACAGTCGGCAATGATGCCCTTCACGTTCACGGGCAATTTCAGCCCGGACGCCATGAGCACTGTTGCGGCACCCATGGAAATACCGGCGATCAGGATCCTTGTATCACCGCCGTAGGTATCTGTTACCCATCGGATCCAGGTAAGGCAGTCTTTACGCTCCCGTATACCGTAGGTAATGGTGTGTCCCTCACTTTCACAATGGCCGCGTTCCTCGATGAGCAGGATGTTGTAGCCCAGCTGAAGATACATCCGGCTTCCTCCGCTGAAGTCCCAGGAAGGGGTACCGCGGAATCCGTGAAATCCGATCAGAAACGGCGCGCCTTCCTTCTGATAATACAGCCGTCCGCTGAGTTTAAGCCCGTCGTAGGAGGTGACATACACACGCTCGAAAGGAATGGCATCCAGCTGTTTCATCATCTCAATAACATGCAGATGCGTCGGATCCGGATCAGGCCTGTTCTCATGGGACAGACCTTCCAGCTGCGCGCGCACAGGGGTATAGAAGCCGATGCGGTAGACAACATATGTCACGCCAACAGCAGCGGTGAGCAAAATCAGCAATAGATAGATCATCGGCATTCCCTCGTTTTTTCTTATTATACGACCTGATGGAACGACGGAAAAAGACCTGATAAAGAAAAAGGAGCGCGGCGGACTGCCGCGCCCCTTGATATTAGCAGGCGGAAAAATCAGAGAATCATTTCAATCCGACTTTCTTCATAAGGTCCGTCAGATAGGTGGCGTTGATCTGCAGCTGTTTACGTGAAACTCTTTCAGCCTGGAGTCCCTTGAGCATGTTGGCATAGTCTCCCTTGCCGCCGGGCATGAAAAGAGAACACCCTGCAGCAGCGACTTTTGCCGGATCCGGTGACGGATATTTGGCGTTTTTGGAAAGGAGACCGGTGGCCACGACCCAGTCGGTCATGATCACACCATCGAAACCATATTCCCGGCGCAGGATGTCCACGCACAGCCCGCGGTGCTCGGAGGTGTGCGTTCCGTTAAGCAGGTTGTAGGAAGTCATCAGCGCGAAAGGCTGTGCTTCGCGGACGCAGATCTCGAAGCCTCTCAGGTAGATCTCGCGCATGGCGCGCTCACTGACGCAGGAGTTGTTGGCATAGCGGTTGGTTTCCTGGTTGTTGGCGGCATAGTGCTTGATGGTGACGCCGCATCCCTCGTTGGACTGAACGCCCTGTGCCACGGCAGCGGCGAATAAGCCGGAGACCAGCGGATCTTCACTGTAGTACTCAAAGTTCCTGCCGCACAGGATGCTGCGGTGGATATTCAGTGCGGGGGCAAGCCAGAGATGGACGCCGAAGCGTTTCATCTCACTGCCCACGATCTCGCCGCACAGACGGGCGAATGCTGTGTTCCAGCTCTGTGAGATGGCAGTACCGATCGGAATCGCAGTAGCGTACTGCTCCTCGACCACAGTGCCTTTTTTCAGTTTTTTGGGACGATTTATCAGCAGGGAAAGGAACTTGGGAAGAGCCTGAGCGACAGATTCCGGCAGAGGTGAACCCAGACTGTGTGCGCCTTTCTCATCCCGGTAGAATTGACGGCTCAGACGCAGCCCGGCGGGGCCGTCCGACATTACGACGGAAGGATAAGCGGTGCGGTCCAGCATTCTGGTGGATTCTCCCGCGGCACCGGCTACGGTGAGGCTCGCGTCGCCGATCACACTGGCGATGCCGCCTTTGGGATCGAATGCTCCGATATTCAGATAGGCCAGATCTTCATTTTTCAGCAGACCGAGTTCATGGTCAATGTACTCATTTTGGGCATAAGAAACTGTTTCCGTTGGCATATCTTCCGCGGAGAAGGTCAGGACAGGCAATTCGGGAAGGACTTCTTCACGTGTTGCTTCCGGACGCCAGTCATCGAAGCCTGGGTTGCCCAGCAGATTCCGGACTCTCCGGGTAATGACAGTCTCTGAAAGCCGCAGAACAGCGGTGGGAGAAGTGGAAACGGAGTCAGTGCCGACGCGAAGAATGTAGTCTCCCGCCTCAAGCAGATAAGCGGCTTCCGCTTCGGAATAGGATGCAAAATGCCTCAGGTCGAATGTGACGGTGACTTCTTCCTCCTCACCGGGCAGGAGCAGTCCGGATTTGGCGAATCCGACCAGGGACTGATACGGCTGATCCAGCGTTACAGACGGGAAGGAAAGATAGACCTGCACGGTCTCTTTACCCGGAAGATCTCCGGTGTTCCGGATGCTGGCGCGTACAGTGACTTTGCTGCCATCCTTCGTGATTTTTCCGGCGGTCACGCTCATTTCCGTATATCCCAGACCGAAACCGAAAGGAAACAGGGGACGCACGTCCGCGGTATCGAAATAACGGTATCCGACATATACGCCTTCTTTATAGTGGGTGTCATCGCGGTCGCCGAAATCGCCGATAGACGGATAGTCTTCCCAGGCTGCCCATGTCGTTGCCAGTTTGCCGGATGGAACGGAGCGCCCGAGCAGCAGGTCTGCGAGAGCAGTTCCGGTATCCACGCCCAGCTGGGAGAGAACCAGGATGTTGCCGATTTCCATGACGGGGGTGAGGTCAACCGGACCGCCGGTATTCAGAACAAGAAGGAAACGACGGTACTTTCGGTTGCATTCCAGAATATCCCGGACCTCCGTATCCGTCAGTTTTACATCGCCCTTGTCGGGTTTCCGGTCGTTGCCTTCGCCGCTGTTGCGGGCAAGAACATAAACTGCCGTATCCGAATTGCCGTTGATCGGAATCGAGTAATTGGGTTCGTTCATAACAGCGCCCATACTTGCAAAGATAAAATTGGAATGCTGTTCTCTGGCACGCGCTTTCAGGTCTTTTGTAAAGTCCTTCTTTGCCTTTTCCAGCATTTCGTCATATGCGTCCAGCCAAGAGACAGTGGTCAGGGTGAATCCCGCGTCCCGAAGTCCCTGCTCGACCGTGACAAAAAATCTGGAGTTGACCTCGCCTGAGCCTGTTCCGCCTTTGACGGTGTGCCGGACGCCGTTACCATAGACGGAAATGGGGCACGGAGCCGGAAGCGGGAAGGAGCCGTCCTTTTTCAGAAGGACCGTACATTCTCCGAGATGGTCACGAAGCAGCTGCAGATGTTCTTTTTCATATTCCTGCATATTTTTTCACCTCTTGGTTCGATGATAAGTTTTCCTATATTTTTATTGTATCAAAACCTGTCGTGTAAATCCGCAATAATGTGACGATTTTCAGCGGTTGATACCATATTCGGGATCCACAGGGATTCCCTGTTCATCCTCCAGCCAGACGGATTGCCCGTCGTATCGGACCTCAAAGGAGGAACTGGCCTCGGGTTCCCGGAATCGCTGGTATACGGTGTCAACGAATAAGGATTTGCCCTGAGTCCGGAAGGAAATAGAGCGGAAGTTGGCGAGATACCAGACATAAGCGTCCAAACCAGCGGAATCCACCGAAACGGTCAGAGTCTGTGGCCCGGAAAGACCATAGTCGCCGAAATAAACAGTCTCCTGTTTTCCGTCCCTGTCCAGATCCACCTGCTCTGTACCCCACATGTCCATTAGCGCGACGCGGACATTCGGGACCTGAAAGACCATCCCTTTTTTCAGATAGTCCCCGGGGACATTCCCTTCCTGATATTCGAACCATATTCCGTAGGGCGTAGGGGTTTCTATTTCCTTCAAAATCATGAGGTCAGCGCCGTTTTCTGTCCGGAAATGGAGTGTCAGGTCGTCGGAATACTGGAAAGTCCCTTTTTCTGTAAAGTTGATTGCAGGAATGGAAACAGTGAATGTCCGTTTTTCCCGGAAGAGTGTCAGTCTGGTCGGAACAGGTGCTTCTTCGTCCTGAAGGCATCTGGGGATTTCCTGTGGGAACTCGTCCATTCTGCCCATGAGCCAGACTGCACGGATCTTTCCATTCTTTTCCTCCGCGATAACACCATCGACAAAGGATGTTGCATGAGGATGCAGATAATAGGTAATCCCGTTTTCTGCCTGAACGCACAGATCTGTCTGAAGCAGCAACGAGAGGGGATCGAACACAAGATCTTTGTCGATCCAGCTTTCATCGATCCGTTCAGCGATATCCTGAACGCTGAGGGAAGATGGCTCCACTTTGCCCAGCAGATCCCAGCGCCCGCCGCGGAAATCGAATCCGTACAGTTTTTCGCCCAGGACTCCGAGGTCGTCGTATTTCATCAGGCAGGGAGTAATCTCCGGGACCTGATAGATCAGATTGGATACACGGTAGATCCCGTCAGAAGGCCCTGTTCCCATAAGAAAATCTCCGGAAGACAACCCGCCCGGGTCATCTGTTGAGCCGGGCGATGTTCCACTGCATGAGGTCAGCAACAGAGAAATCATTAGCAGTAACGCTATCAGACGGAAAGAGGATTTGGCCATAGATAACCTCCTGTATCGTATCTGTGATACAATAACAAAAACGAGAAGGGAAAAGAGAGACTGGCAATGATCCGCAGAGCGGAAGAAAGGGATATTCCCGCAATCGATGACCTGCTTTCACAGGTCCTGAACGTGCATCATGAGGGACGGCCGGATCTGTTCCGTTCAAATGCCCGGAAATATACGGACTCGGAACTGATGGAAATCCTGCGGGACGAATCACGTCCGGTATTCGTGGCGGAGGAGGATGGAACGGTGACGGGATATGCGTTCTGTATCTTCCAGCAGCATATCGGACACAACATCCTGACCGATGTCCGAACGCTGTATATCGATGACCTCTGTGTGGATGAAAAATTCAGAGGCAGACATATCGGAACCGCACTTTATGAGTATGTGTTGGCTTTCGCACGGGAACAGGGTTGTTACAATGTCACGCTGAACGTGTGGGCGTGCAATGAAGATGCGATGCGCTTCTATGAGCGCCTCGGTCTCCGCACGCAGAAAATCGGTATGGAAACGATTCTCTGACCGGAAGGATCTGAAAAGAAAATGCCCTTGCAGGCGTACGGGAGCGTGCGTCCGCAGGGGCATTCGGCATGTCAGGGTGTAATGGTCTTTTTCTTGGCGATCCAACGCAAAACGATACGGTGCGCCTCACGCAGAACACGTTTCAGGCGTACATGTGTAACGAGCCGGATGGCTTCCTCATAGGGCACCAGAACGGCGCCGTTGAGTTCCTCTCTCTGGTAGCGGATCTCCTGTCCCTCAAAATAGGCGAGGAAATAGACAACGGTCTTTTCCGTGTCTTCCTTATACTTCAGCAGATAGCGATCGACTTTCCGGAAATCTCCGATGATGACGGCGTCAACGCCGGTCTCCTCGCGGATCTCGCGGATTGCGGTCTTCCGTTCCGTCTCGCCGGCCTCCATATGCCCTTTGGGGAAACCGTAATAGTTTTCCTGGACCAGGACATAATACGGGACACCGTCGCGGACTGTGAAAAGAACGGCTCCGCAGCTTCGTTCATGATTCATTATGATCCATCGAGATGATGAACTGCTTACAGGGACTGCCTGGAATAGGCCTTCATATCGACTCCGGTGTCTTTTACCAGAAGGTCGTCCGGGAAACGGGCGAATTTCCAGGAAACATACAGGTCTCCCGCGGCACCGGACAGGTTGATCATCTGCAGCAGATTGACCACTCCGAGATAGGGACCGCTGACGATCAGGGAAAGGACCAGGAATATGGCGCCCCATACGATGACAGGGGCAAGCGCGATATGGATATAAGCTTTTTTTCCGAAATAATCCCGTTCACTCCCCGCATAGGCATACATCAGTGAGAAGCCGAACCGGAGTTTGGTCGCGCCGTAGTATTTCATCACGGCAGCGTGGGTCAGTTCGTGGAGCACGATGTAAGCAATCATTCCGATAAGCAGGACAGCGGTACGGATCAGGTACGGGCGGATACCCTGGCTCATGTCGAGAATGGCGAAGATGGAGAAGGGAAAAAGCAGGTGCGAAAGCACCAGCGCAGCGATGCCGAGGACCAAACTGAGGACCGTGATCAGAAGAGCAGTCTTCTTGTCTTTCTGGAGATCGACAGAATAAATCTCACGATAACCGTCCGGAAGGGTCTGGCAGCAGTTCATATCTCATCCTCCGATAAGATGTTAATGAATAGAGTATACCCTATCCCGAAAAAAAAAGACACCCTTAGTCCGAAAGAAAGGAAAATCGCACAATAAGGAACATACGTTTCTGCCCTTCTTGTTTTTTGCGTGCTGTGCATGTATGATGAAAAAAGAGCTGAGCTGCTTCGGAGGAATAATGAGATGAGGAAAAAGAGAACGGTACTGGATATCCTGATCCTGCTTCTGGCGATCGTGTTCGTCTTTTCCTCTGTCATGGTGGTCCGCTCCATGAGGGAATACTCGAGAGGCAGAGCAGAATATAACGAACTGAAGGAACAGATGATCCTGCGGCCGTCCGAAGAGCAGGAGGAATCCCCCTACCTTACTTTCGACTTTGACGGACTCCGGGAAGTGAACGACGACTTCCTGTTCTGGATCGATATTCCCGGGACAGGGATCTCCTATCCTGTGGTACAGGGGCCGGACAATGATTACTATCTGAGACGCACATTCAGCGGAGAATGGAACGTGGGCGGAGTGATCTTCGAAGATTACCGCTGTCCGGATGATCTGAGCGGATTAAATACGCTCATCTACGGCCACAGAATGAATGACGGCAGTATGTTCACGGCGCTCAGGAAATACGTGGATGCATCCTATCTGGATGAACATGCGGAAGTGCATCTTTACAGGGACGGCGAGGTCCTGATTTATCGGGTGTTCTCCTGCAGAAAGACCGACGTCTTCGATGACTGTTACACGGTCTATTTCGACAATGCAAACACATACAGCGAATGGCTTAGAACTCAGTGCATGAAGAGCGCCGTTTTTACAGGAATCGAGCCTGGGCTCGGGGATCAAATCCTGACACTTTCCACGTGCGCGGGCAACGGGGAAGAACTTGGGCGCTATGTGGTCCAGGCGGTACTGGAAGAAACCATTCCGCTGTCCTGAATCCCTTTATGGCACGTTGACAGTATGTCTGATAAAAGGCTAAAATAATCTAGGAACTGAATTCCGGCAGATCCCGAGCGGGATCTGCTTTTCTTTTATGAGGTGTATGATGGATTATGATGTGATCGTGATCGGTGGAGGTCCCGGCGGGATCTATGCCGCATATGAGCTGAGCAAACTGAAGCCGGAATACCGGGTCGCAGTTTTTGAACTCGGACATCCGCTGGAAAAGCGGAAATGTCCCATAGACGGAAAGAAGGTCAAGTCCTGTATCAAGTGCCCGGTCTGTGCGATCATGAGCGGATTTGGTGGCGCAGGAGCCTTTTCAGACGGAAAGTACAATATCACCAACGCGTTTGGTGGCACACTGTACGAGAAAATCGGGAAACAGCAGGCCACAGAACTGATGTGGTACGTGGACGGTATCAATATGTCCCACGGCGGCGAAGGTACGAAACTGTATCGCGCCGTTAATCAGGATATCAAGAAGAAATGCCTGCAGAATGGACTCCATCTTTTGGATGCGGAAGTGCGGCATCTCGGAACCGACGTGAACTACGTTGTGCTCCAGCACTTGTACGATGAACTGAAGGACAGGATCGATTTCCATTTTGACACGCCGGTATCCGGTATCGGCATCACGGAAGACGGATATCTCGTCCGGGCAAAGGACAGGGAATTCACCTGCAGGTACTGCGTCGTTTCTGTCGGGCGAAGCGGCAGCAAATGGATGGAGCAGGTATGCCGGGATCTGGAGATCCCTACGGAATCCAACCGTGTGGACCTGGGCGTCCGGGTCGAACTTCCCGCGGTGGTCTTCTCTCATCTGACGGACGAACTGTACGAGAGCAAGATCGTATACAGGACGGAAAAGTTTGAGGACAATGTCCGGACCTTCTGCATGAACCCGCACGGTATCGTTGTCAATGAGAACACCAACGGCATCGTGACGGTCAACGGACACAGTTTCGAAGATCCTTCCAAACATACGGACAACACCAACTTCGCCTTGCTGGTCAGCAAGCATTTCTCCGAACCTTTCAAGGACAGCAACGGATACGGTGAATCCATTGCTCGTCTATCCAATATGCTGGGCGGCGGTGTCATTGTTCAGCGTTTCGGGGATCTGGTGCGCGGCAGACGCAGCACCGTCAGCCGGATCGGAGAGAGCACGGTGGTCCCCACACTTGCCGCGACACCGGGAGACCTGAGCCTGGTGCTGCCCAAACGCATCCTGGACGGGATCATCGAGATGATCTACGCATTGGACAAGATCGCGCCGGGTACGGCTAATGACGATACGCTCCTTTATGGCGTGGAAGTCAAGTTCTACAACATGGAGGTCTCCGTGGACGGGAATCTGGAGACGAAGTATCCCGGTCTCTATGTGATTGGAGACGGCAGCGGCGTTACGCACAGCCTCTCCCACGCATCTGCCAGCGGCGTCTATGTGGCGCGGCATATCGCAGAACGCGCATAAACCTGAAAAAGAATACGGGAAGCGAACCCGTGGGTCCGCTTCCCGTTTTTATGTCCGGAAAAGCTGTTCAGTGTGATCTCAACTGGAAAGTGGGCATCACTTCGATACCCAGATCCGCGGCAAACTTCTCCGCCACGGCGACCACATCTTTTCTGAGATATCTGGGATCATGGGCGTCCATGTTGATCAGATAGCGCAGATGGTACTCCTTGGAAAGGAGGAAAGCCTCTTTGCTGGGGTAGGCACGTCCTTCATACGCGCCGTTCCCGTTGATCTCCACCGGAAGATCGTGCTTTTCGCACTCTTCATAAATTTGCCGGAGCACGGATTCACATTCTCTGTCCCAGCCCGGCAGGTAACCCTGCAGAGCAAGATCCGGGTGACAGAGGAACTGGAACAGGCCTGTGTTGATGCCGTCGCAGACTGCGTCAGCGTAAATGTGCATCTCCCGTGCGGTCTTCCCGCGTGCAAAAGCGTCATAAATGCGGTCCGGTCCGCAGCGGTGCTGGCCGAGGATCAGCAGTTCATATCCGTAGCGGTCACGGAGCATATAGTACTCATCCATGCATTCAGGATAATATTCACATTCAAAACCCTTGATCACATGAATCCGGTCAGCATATCGTGCGACCGCATCGTTTAGCAGGGCGTCATATGTATCCAGTTCGCCCCACTGGATGCGTCTGGGATCCAGATCGTCCCGGTGGGGAACGTGATCGGTCATGCCCAGTTCGATGAAGCCTTCTTCAACTGCGACCTCAATGTAGTCTTCTATCTCGCCCACGGCATGTCGGCACCAACGGTTATGTGTGTGATAATTGGCGATCATATAAACCTCTATCTGTTCTGAATTGTTTCAATTATACCACAGTCCTTCCGCAACATGCAGACCGCGGAGAAGAGAAGGCACTGTCTTCCGGCAGAAAAATCCATCGGAACATATAGGACGAAAACAGGGAAAATGGTATGATATGAATTGAGAAAGGGGCCATTTGTTAGAACGATTAGGAGGAAAAGACAATGCGCAAAACAAAGATCGTCTGCACGATCGGTCCTGCATGCAATACGGAGGAGACGCTGACGGAGATGTGTCTCGCCGGCATGAATGTGGCAAGACTGAACTGCTCTCATGGCACTCATGAGACGCACCGTGAGAATATCGAAAAGATCAAACGGGTCAGGGAAAAACTGGATCTTCCCATCGCGATCCTTCTCGATACGAAAGGGCCGGAATACCGCATCCGTACTTTTGAGAACGGCAGCGTCGAGCTTAAAGTGGGAGATACCTTTACGTTCTATGGTGAAGAGCGGATCGGCGGCCGGAACGGCGTCAGCGTTTCCTATCCCAACCTTGCGGAGGAGCTGGAACCAGGAGATACGATTCTGGTGAATAACGGGATCCTGGTGTTCCGCGTCGACCGTATCGAAGGAAGGGATGTGGTGACGACCGTGGAATTCGGCGGCGTCATCTCCGACAGGAAATCCATGGCTTTTCCCGGAAAAGTGCTGAATCAGGTCTATCTCAGCGAGCAGGACAAAGCGGATATCGTCTTCGGTATCGAGCAGGGTGTGGACTTTATTGCCTGCTCTTTCGTATCCCGCAAGCAGGACTTGCTGGATGTTCAGAAATTTCTGGAGGAACACGGCGGGCAGGGAATCGAACTGATCGCGAAGATCGAGAACCGCCATGGCGTGGACAATATCGACGAGATCTGTGAAGCCTGCAGCGGCATTATGGTTGCGAGAGGCGACCTTGGTGTGGAGATCCCCTTTGAGGAACTGCCCAAGATCCAGAAGCAGCTGATCTCCAAGTGCAGCCTACTGGGCAAACGGGTCATTACTGCCACAGAGATGCTGGAGAGCATGACTCACAATCCGCGTCCCACCCGTGCTGAGACCTCGGACGTGGCAAATGCGGTCTATGACGGGACAAGCGCAGTCATGCTGTCCGGGGAGACTGCTGCCGGAGAGTTCCCGGTACTTGCAGTCCAGGCGATGTCCCGCATCACAGAGCACACGGAAGAGAACATCGATTATGTTGAATGGTTCCGCGACCGTCATTTCAACATTCAAAACATCATCGACGCAATCTCCCATGCTACCTGCGGCATGGCAATCGATATCAATGCCAATGCCATCGCAGTCTGCTCCCTGTCGGGAAAGACTGCGCGCATGGTCTCCCGTTTCCGCCCGCCGATGGATATTCTGGGCATGTGCTGCGATGAAGGAACAATGCGGAAACTGGCACTCTCCTGGGGTGTTCAGCCTGCGATCTGCGAACAGCTGGAATCCACGGAAGTTCTCTTCTATACGGCTAAAAACCGCTGCAAGGAAGTATTTCGCTTGAAGAAAGGAGACCGGATCGTCGTCACCGGCGGTATTGCAGGACAGTCCGGGAACACGAACCTCATCAAGGTCGAAACGATCAATCACTGAGAAAAAGCAAAAAAACGGAACATGCCTGCGGGCATGTTCCGTTTTTGTTTGACCGTATCAGAAAGAACTGGCTGATTCCAGGAGATAAGGGAGGAAATACCGGATCTGTTTTTTCCACCACGGCCAGTCGTGATTGACGTCGTATCCCCAGTAGTCGAACCATGCGTGGATCCCTTTTTCACGGAAGACCTGATCGAGGTATCGCTGGGAAGATAGACCTTCTTCCCACGCGCCCTGACCGATGCAGAAGATGATCTTCTTCCTATTATACAATTCAATGTACGGATGATCGGCGGGGATGTTGGGCATATAGGCTTCGGGACAGTTGTTGTACAGAACGTCGTTCATCCAGCCATGGAAGAAATAAGCGGCGTCATATACGCCGGACATAGCCAACATTCCGGAAAAAAGATCCGGGCGGCGCAGGAACGTATTTGCAGTGTGGTTTGCGCCCATGCTGCAACCGGTGCAGAAGGGAAGCAGACCAGAAGGGCTCTCGCTTCGGATGAAGGGAACAGCTTCTTCCACGATGTACTGGAAATAGCTTTCCTGTCTGGCTGCGCGCCATACGGGATCCGCGTCAGCGGGAGACCAGCTCTCAGCATCCACAGAGTCTACGCAGAAAAGCTGGATGATCCCGTTTTCCAGTTCATACTGAAGAACGTCGCACATGCCGAAGTCTGCGAAATTGTGACACATGGAATTCTGACAGGCAAAGACCAGAAACGGCACGCCTGCATGCCCGTAGATGGCGATATGCATCTCTTTTTCCAATCTGGGACTGAACCAGCTGACTTCTTTAAAATACACGTTGACCTCCCTAACAAGACCGTTTTTTCGTTATCTATGATATCATTATTGCAGCGATACTGCTACAGGTAATGAGCGGCAGAACGCATAAAGAAGATAGGTATGGAAGAACAAAATGAAGAAAAAAGCAAACAGATCAGACACTGTGATAGCGGTGCTGTGGCTTCTCACAGGCATCTCTCTTGGTCTGGTGATTATGTTTACCGGAGATATGGAACGGCTGTTTGATAAAGGGGTCGGGTCGTTCCTGATCATGTACGGGCTGTATATCCTGCTCGCTGTAGTTGCGGGAGGTCTGCAGATGGTGATCCATGAGGGAGGACATCTGGTGTTCGGATTGTTATCGGGATACCGGATGGTTTCATTCCGGGTGGGCAGATGGATGATCGCTCGCACAGAGGGAAAGAATGTGCTCAGAAAGCAGAGCGTAGCAGGAACCGGGGGACAGTGCGTGATGACGCCCCCTCCGTATGATAACGGAAATTTCCCCTATAAACTGTATAACGCAGGCGGCGTACTGATGAACCTGATCACGGTACCTGTCTTTGTCCTGCTGTTTATCGGAACACGCAGATTGCCGGTGCTTCCGACTTTATTTGCCGAGAGTGCTGTATTTGGATTGTCCTTTGCACTGGTAAACGGGATTCCGATGCAGACGAAGGAAATCGCTAACGACGGCTACAATATGCTCCATCTTGGAGACAGTCTGAGCGCACGCCGGAGTTTCTGGACTTCTCTGAAAGCGACGGAAGTGCTGCTCAACGGAGCAAGGGTCAAGGATGTGCCGGAGGAGTTCTTTTTCCTGCCTTCCGATGAGGAACTGAAGGACCCCCTCAGCTGCAGCGCTGCTGCAGTCATGGAAGTGAAAATGCTGGATGAGCACAGATTCGAGGAGGCAAACGCATTGTGCGTACATCTGCTGGAAGGCGGGTTCAATCTGGCGGGCATCCACCGCAATCAGCTTCTGTGCGACAGAATCACCACGGATCTGCTGCTGCAGAACGGAAGAACCACGCCGGAGAGCCTCTCTGATGAGGAAATGGTTCCTCTTCTGAAAAAACCGACTCAATCTCCCACGGCGATGCGGACCAGATATCTGGTCTCACTTTTGGTGGACAGGGATCCGGCAGCTGCAGAGAAAGTGCGGGCGGAATTTGAAAAAATAGCCGCTTCGTACCCATCCAAAGGAGAGATGGAAGGTGAGCGGGAACTGATGCATCTGGCAGACGAAGTGTTTGCCGCGTTGGCCTGACATTGTTCGTTCTTTACAAAAACCTTGGATTTTCGTACAATTCAATATCGAGGTCATTTGTAATAATCAAGGAATCCTGCGGACCATTGCATGGAACGGTCAGGATGCTTCGGGAGGTATACGATGAAAAAACTATTGGCATTGATCATGTGTTTTCTGCTTGCACTGACGATGGTCGCCTGCGGCGGAAAATCTGTTGGCGGTGCGGATGAAGAAAATTCCTACCATGAGGGTGAGATCGGCGAGACGATGGAGACTTACTTCTTCGATTTCACGGTTACCAGCGCATACATCAGCGACAGTTATGCGGATTATGTTGCGGACGAGGGAGAAGCATTCCTGGTTCTGAACGTTACCGTAAAGAACACCTGGGATAAAGAGATCTCCATGTATGATACGGATTTCCAGGTCCAGTGGGGCGATGAAGCGGAAGATGCGTTCCGCTATCCGATTACTGCGGAATATTCTGACGGTCTGGTGGACGCGCTCCGCCAGTTGCCGGAGGAATATGAACTTTCCAAGGGTAAGAGCAGATCGGGAGAACTGGTCTTCATCGTGCCTACCGGGCATACGGAATACTCTGTTTCCTATCAGGAACTGTTTGACACGACGGACGGTGAAACGAAAGAAGGAGATGTCTTCTTCGTCTACTTCGTTCCGGATGAGGCCTGACAGAACAGCAAATATATGTGGAATATATTTAAGAACAAAAAGCGGATCACTGTAACGAAGGATATGTCCGTAAGTTATCTCCTGCGTCAGGACAGGGAGGTCCGCGCAATCCTTGAGGAGGCGGGGATGCACTGTATCGGATGTCCCTCTGCGATGGATGAGACGATTGAAATGGCATGTCTGATCCACGGAGCGGATCCTGCTGCGCTCATGGGACGGATCCAGGAAGTGCTGGATCGGAAATACGAGTCTGAGCACGCAACAGATAAAGACCGCCCTTAGTCAGATCAGAAAGGAAAACAAATAAACGAAATGGATACCAAAAAGACAGATCTCCGGACTTACTTTACGACATATGAGAAGATCTGGTTTTTCTCCATTCTTGCACTGTCGATCGTTCTGGGCATCCTGTTCCCGGAAGAGGACGTGAACGGTGTCAATGGCGTCGTGATCATGGGACTGTATTTTCTGGATACGTTCCTGAATATCCTATGCGAACTGCTCATTTCTAAACAGTCCAAATGGAATTTCATCGTCTCCGTATTCGTGGAGATCACAGAGATCGTCACGCTGCTTCTGCTGGCTGCCCGGTTTGCCACGATGGCAACCACTCTCTTTTTCTGGCTGCCGGTGGATATCATCAGCTTTATCAACTGGCACCGCCATCCAGACAGGGAAGAAACGGAACTGACCGAGGTGCGTACGCTTACCGGCTGGCAGGAGGTGGCGGTCATCGTCTTTATCGTGCTCTGGACCGTGGTAGTAGGTTATCTCACCTCCGAACTGAATATTGCCACGGATCTGTTCGGCGGGAACAAGACTGTGGAGACCTGGGTCATTTATCTCGACGCATGCGCCAGTGTGGTCGGGATCGCCAACGGACTGTTCATCCTTTTCCGGTACAGGGAGCAGTGGATTGCGTGGTATATTTCCACTTTCCTGGAGATGGCGATCAACATTCTTGCCGGACAGTATATGCTTTTGGCTTTGAAGATCGGATTCCTGACCAACACGACTTACGGCTACATCAAGTGGACAAAATACATCCGCGAACACGCGGAAAAGCAACAATAATGACCTGAAGGCCTCTGAACGGCAGACCGCCGGTCAGAGGCCTTTTCAGATTCCAAGAGGGACGGATGGCACTGATTTCGGTACAGGATCTCAGTTTTTCCTATGAGGGCAGTTACGAGCCCGTTTTTTCCCATGTCAGTTTTCAGATCGATTCCGCCTGGAAACTTGGATTGGTAGGAAGAAACGGAAAAGGAAAGACGACATTTCTCCGGATTCTGCGGGGAGAACTCGAATACACGGGGACAGTCGCTTCGGGAATGGCCTTTGATTACTTCCCATATGAAGTTGCGGATCCTTTCCTAACACCGCCGGAACTGGCGGAGCGGTACGCCCCAGATGTTCCCGGATGGAAATTCAGGAGAGAAGCAGGCCTTCTGCAGATCCGAGACGATGCGCTGAGCAGACCGTTCTACAGCCTCTCCAATGGAGAGCAGACCAAAGTTCTGCTTTGCCTGATGTTCCTCAGACAGGATCATTTTCTGCTCATTGACGAACCGACAAACCACCTGGATCTCGCAGGAAGGGAAGCGCTCAGCGCATACCTCAGTACCAAGTCCGGTTTTATTCTCGTTTCTCACGACCGCTCAGTTCTGGACAACTGTGTGGATCATATCCTGTCCATCAACCGGGCAGATATCGAGGTCCTGAGAGGAAACTGTACAGACTGGATCGAATACCGCCGGAGGCAAGACGCCTTCGAAATGGACGAGAACGAACGTCTGAAAAAGGAGATCGGCAGGCTGAAACAGACTGCGAAGGAGAAAGCCCAGTGGGCAGACCGCTCCGAACGCAGAAAGATAGGATTCGATCCGACGAAAGAGGAGAAAAGCGTTGCCCGTAGAGCTTATCTGGCTGCGAAGTCCAAGAAGGCGATGAAGCGCGCCAAAGCCATCGAAGGCAGAATGGAGCGTGCGGTATCGGAAAAAGAACAGCTGCTGAAGAATATCGAGAAGAGCGAATTCCTGAAGATTCCATATGAACCGTACCGGAAACAGCGTCTTGCCGTATTGCGTGATCTGACTGTCTGCTATGGCGGAATACCGGTTTTCGATCCCGTGTCCTTCGAGATCGGGCGTGATCAGCGGATCTGTATACAAGGCATCAATGGCGCCGGAAAGACCAGTCTGCTCCGCGCGCTGGTGGGAGAAGAAGTCGAAAGACTCGGAATGATGGAACTGTCCAGCGGAGTCCGGATCTCCTATCTCTCACAAAAAACAGACTGGCTGTCAGGAAGCCTGAGCCAGTTCATCGAACGATACGGACTTGACGCCACCCTGTTTCTGACACTGCTGCGGAAGATGGATTTTGAACGTTCGCAGTTTGAGAAACCGATGGAGGATTACAGCGCAGGACAACGAAAAAAGGTTCTTCTCGCGAAAAGCCTGTCCGAAAAGGCGAATCTCTATATCTGGGACGAACCGCTGAACTACATTGATCTGCTCTCCAGAGAACAGATCCGAGAAGTTTTGCTGAAGTTCAGGCCGACGATGGTCTTCGTGGAGCATGACCGCTCTTTTTGTGAAGCCGTCGCTACCGACTGGATTGCGCTCAGCATAAACGGGAAACAGTGAATTCGGGAATAGAAAATGAGGAACAGCGGTACATCCAGAGAGGATGTACCGCTGTTCTGTATCTGTCTGAACTTGTCACAGACATTCGCGGATCAGGTAATTCCGTGCCTGCAGCGCTCCTTCCCGGACAGCTTCTTCGCAATTCATTCCCGAAGCAAAGCCGTGCAGGATGCCGGCGTTGAATACGTCTCCGGCGCCGATCGTGTGCCTGACTACGACCGGATTCACAGGGACGGTGAATGCTCTGCCGTGATCTGCAACAAAGATCGGGTCTGTGCCGTTGTGGCAGATGATGATCCGGTCTCTTCCCAGTTCCATGCAGCCGGTCTCCATCTCTGTTTCGTCAGTGAAAAAGGAGAATTCACCCGAATAGTTGCCGATGATCACATCACACAGAGAAAACATCTCCTCATAGTAATGCCTTCGGACCGCATCCAGTCCATAGCTCTCGATTCGCAGATTCAGATCGAACACGAGAACGGATCTGGTCGTTTCCTTCATCTCCCGGAAGAAGCCGACGACGCTTTTCATTGTTTCTTCTTCCCCGGTCATCATCATGCCGCTGCTGAAGAGCCAGTAATCTTTACGTGGAACAAGAGAGAAGCTGTCCGGCGAAAACCGCGGCAGCGTGCTTCCGGGAGGCAGCCAGGGAAGGATAAGCCGGTCTCCGTTGTCCTCCACGACTGCCACACACAACATGGCGACATTGCTTCCTTCCTTGGAATAGGAGAGATCCACTCCAAGGCTGCGCAGCTCCTGCTGGAGCGATCTGCCGATGGAATCACTGCACAGATCGCCTACAAAATGAGGCCGGTCACCCAGCAGACCGAGCTGCTGTACCGTATTGCTCACGGTGCCTCCGACCCGGAATTCGACACGGACCGGGTCTTCTCCTTTCAGTTGTTTCTTCGCTTTTCCGTAAGGCACGATCAGATCTCCGTTCAGATCTCCGACACACAGGATCTCCATACGCTCACACTCTTTCCTGACTGTATTCTTTTACGATCCGGCAGAAAGCGCGGACCTTCTCCATATCTTTTCTCAGGATGACGCCGTTTTTCACGATACTGGTCTTCGTCAGCGAGTCCACACCCCAGGGATGCAAGGGCAACACCTCCCGGATATTCTCCGGTCCGAGACCGCCTGCCATGATGACCGGTACGGAGACCAGCCCGATGATCCTGCGGTCGATCTCCCAGTCGTGGGTAACGCCTGCAGCGCCGATTCCGGCGATTCCCGGTGAGACACTGTCGAGGATGATCGTGTCCGCATAGCCGCTTATACGGACCGCTTCCGCGATTGCGTCTTCACCGGTTACACCGACCGCTTCCATGAGTTCGGTCCCCGGGCATCGGGCAAGCAGTTTATCTTTGAATTCAGGGCTCCCTTTCAGTCCTGCACAAAGATGCAGTACGTCAGGACGGAGCCTGCAGACCTGATCCAGTACAGCATCTTCAGTCTGCGCCACACTGATGAGAACAGAAGTCGCTTTCCCGCGAAGCGCATCAAATACCGGCAGCGCTTCCTGTTCCGAGATCTCACACGGAAAATGATTCGGATTCGTCGGGTCCGTCACCAGGATTCCGATCCGATCCGCGCCTGCTTCCGCAACTTCCATAGCCTCCTGGGCAGTCTGGATCGAATAGATCTGGATGTGCATCTTGTTGTCCTTTCCCGGCATGAGGAACGCCGTTTTCAATAATGACAGTATACCACATGTGTCTGTTCCCGGTAAAAACCGCATAAGTACACATATGGTGCGACAGTGGTATCACTATGAGCGGTTGTAGTTTATAAATATATGTGTTAAGATTAATTTTAAACTATTATCCGGTGTTAACAATTTAGCGATGTTGATAGCATTTTCTAAAGAGCGAACAGTCGTTACTGACACGCGGAACGAATTAATAGGAGATTTGCGATGAAAAAAATCTTTACGCTGATCCTGGTTCTATGCCTGATCTTGTCGATGAATGTGCTTGTTTCCGCGGCGGACGGCACAGTGGATGAGTATCCGGATACAGCGATCGTGCTTCCGTTTACGAAAACATGGAGCGACGACGGCGATTCCTATGGATTCCGTCCTTCTTCCCTTACAGTGAAACTGTACCGTTTCAAGGGAGATTCCTATACGGAATCGGATCTTCTGATGACCAAGACGGTCGACGCCAATAACAGCTGGAGCTGCGATTTCGTCCTCACAAACGACCCGGACGATACGGTCGATGACGACGCGTTTTATGTGGAAAACGGTGAATACAAAGCATATAAGTTCGCCGTCGTGGAAGTGCTGGACAGCACGCAGTATGAGGAAACGGATCATAAGGATCCGGAAGTGATCCTCAATGTGGCCGAAACGGCGGATACCGGAACGGAGTGGGACTGGATCCGGCCGAACAATCAGCTGGAACATGATCTGCATACGACGTCATACCCGATGTCTTTCGTCGTGGCGAAAAAGGGGCCGAACAGTATCATCTGGACGCCGGATAAACTCAGTCCGTATGAGCAGGACGCAATCATGGCCCAGATCAAGTCGCATCCTGGTTTCCATGGGTTGGATATCGGAAACGCCGTCTTCATCAGCGGATACGGTGAATCTGCTGCCGCGAAAGATTTCGGTGTTACCATTACGGCGGATAAGATTACTTTTGACAAAGAGAGCAACTGGTCTTTCTATGCTGTCGGCGCGTATACCAGAAGCACGCCGGAACAATATGCTGCATCCATCACGAATGAACTTCTCCCCCAGACCACGGAAGTCACCGTGACCAAAGAATGGAGCGACGGCGATAATCAGGATGGAATCCGTCCGGATTCCGTTCAGGCACAGTTGCTTGCCAACAATGAACCGTATGGTGATCCAGTCGAACTTTCCGAGCAATACAGATGGACGCACACCTGGGAAGATCTCCCGATCAAGATCGACAATGAGGATGTTACCTATTCGGTTACGGAAGTCATGACCGATGTGATCACCGGAGAGGACGGCCCGGGAACGTATGCCGTCTCCTATTCGACCAATGACGGGGCCAACTTCAAGATCAAGAATGAACATACGCCGGAGAAAACGACGGTCACTGTCACAAAGAAGTGGGAAGACGACAATGACCGTGACGGAATCAGGCCGGATTCTGTCAGTGTGCAGCTTTACGCAGGCAATGATCCATCCGGAGATCCCATCACGCTCGACGAAGGTATGGAATGGACCTACACTTGGGAAGGATTGGATAAATATGAAAGCGGAACAGAGATCGAATACACCGTCCAGGAGATCACGGATGACGTTATCATCGGCAGGGACGGTCCCGGAACCTACGCGATCAATGTTGCTGAGACAGAGGGCGGTTTTGAGATCGTCAATACGCACACTCCGGAAAAGACTTCTGTCACCGTAACAAAATACTGGGACGACGGAGATGACAAGGATGGGATCCGCCCCAATTCTGTAACGGTCCATCTGTTTGCCGGAGATGAAGAATACGGCGATCCGGTCGAACTCAATGAGAAGAACAAATGGACGCATACCTGGGAATCTGTTCCCAAGAATGATGGCGGACAGGAGATCGTCTATACCGTGAAAGAAGATGAGGTAGCGGATTATACGGCGGAGATCGAGGGATCAGCGGCTGACGGCTTCTCGATTACGAATACACATGAACCGAAACCGGATCCCGACCCGAAGCCGGATCCCGATCCAAAACCTGATCCCGATCCGGACCCGAAGCCGGATCCCGAACCGACGCCGACACCTCCGGATACACCGAACACGAATGATCCTCCGATGGTAGGTATCTGGTTCAACATGATGCTGCTCAGCGCATCACAGCTCGGTCTCATCGGACTCGGGAAAAAGCGCAGGAACAGAAAAAAATAATTATCTCAGAATAGAATGACAGAGATCCGATCAGTAGGTCACGCCTGACTGATCGGATCTTTTTTATGCAGAGCCGACAGGAATCCAAAACCTCTCTTCAGGCTATGATATAATCAGGCAAAGATGATTTCAGCCGGAGGATGAGGCATGAGCAACCTGAAGAAAAAACTGACGAAACAGTTTCACCGCATGATCAACAACGCGCTGGGCAACGGACTTATGCAGGAACTGACCGAGGCATCCGGAGAACGCTATGTGACTTCGGGAATCGGGGAAGTGATCCGGAAGGCCGGTGCCGAAGGATGTGTTCTGCTGAAAAACGACGGAATTCTTCCTCTGTCCGCGGAGGACCGCATCTCAGTGTTCGGACGCTGCCAGCTGGACTGGTTCTACGTGGGATATGGCAGCGGCGGTGACGTCCATGCACCGTATCACGTCAATCTGATCGACGGGCTAACAGCTGCGGGAGTGAAACTGAATACGGAACTGCTGGACCTCTACCGGGAATGGACGCAGGATGAGGACAATGAGGCGGATCAGGGCTGGTGGGGACACTGGCCGATGAATTATCCTGAAATGCCTCTTGATGACATGACCGTTCAGAAGGCTTCCGAAGTATCTGATACCGCGCTGGTCGTCATCGGCAGAGCTGCCGGAGAAGACAGAGAAAACACGCTCACCAAGGGCAGCTATTATCTGACCGATGAGGAAAGAGAGATGCTGGACAAGGTGACTTCCGCTTTCAGCCGTGTCGCTGTTCTGCTCGATGTGGGCAGTGTCATGGATTTGGGCTGGACAGAAGAGTACGGCGGGAAACTGTCCGCCGTGATGATCGTCTGGCAGGGAGGAATGGAGAGCGGCAACGCGGTCGCGGACGTCCTCACCGGCGCGGTGAATCCCTGCGGAAAGCTCAGTGATACCATCGCGCGCAGGTATGAGGATTATCCGAGCAGCGCGTATTTTGGCGGAAAGGAATACAACGATTACGCCGAGGGTATTTTTGTGGGATACCGCTATTTTGACCGGCACCCGGAAAAAGTGCTCTATCCTTTCGGCTTCGGCCTGAGCTACACCTCTTTTGAACTCGGTGAAGCATGCCTGAACCGGGAGAACGGGAAAACGGAAGCGGTGGTCTCGGTGACGAACACCGGCAGACTACCGGGGAAAGAGGTCGTGCAGCTGTGGTGCTGTCCGCCTGATGGCCGTCTGGAAAAACCGGCACGGGTGCTTGCCGCTTTCGGAAAGACAAAGGAACTGGCAACGGGAGAAACGGAGGAGATCCGCCTCTGCTGTGACGACAAGTGTCTGGCGTCCTATGACAGCATCACCAGCAGGTTCATGATGGAATCAGGCGAGTACCGGTTCGCGGCTAATAATCTGGAAATCGGGTCCTTTACGCTGGAAGATGATGCAGTCATAGAACAGTGTGAACCTTTCTGCAGTGACAGTTCCGCTCTGAAAGAGCGGATCCTGAACAGGCTTCCATCCGCAATGCCGTCTCCCACTATGACTGGTCTGAAGCTGCAAGATGTCACGAGTGGGAGGTGCAGCCTGGAAGAGTTCATTTCCGGATTAAGTGATGAGGAACTGGAAGCATTGACACGCGGGCATGGAATGATGAGCAGTCCGCTGGGTACGGATGGCAATGCCGGTGTCTTCGGGGGAATCCTTGATAGTCTCCGGGAGAAAGGCGTTCCGCCGATCACGACTGCGGACGGTCCCGCGGGCATCCGGCTTAAAAAGTACTGCGCGCTCATTCCTTGCGGAACGGCGCTGGCATGTACCTGGAACACGGATCTGGTGGAAAAACTGTCCGCGAAAGTTGCCGAGGATATGATCCATTACGGTGTGGACGTGCAGCTGGCGCCGGGGATGAACATCCACCGGAATCCGCTGTGCGGACGCAACTTCGAATATTTCTCGGAGGATCCGCTTCTGTCCGGAAAAATCGGTGCAGCCGTCGTCCGCGGCGTCCAGAGCAGGGGAAAAGGAGCGTGTCCGAAGCACTTTGCGTGCAACAATCAGGAAACGAACCGTAACCGGAACGACTCCCGCGTTTCCGAACGCGCTCTCAGAGAGATCTATCTGAGGAATTTTGAGATCGTCGTCAAAGAGGCAAAGCCGCTGTGTGTCATGACCTCCTATAACAAGATCAACGGAGTATGGAGTCACTATAACTACGATCTGGTGACTACGGTGCTGCGCGGCGAGTGGGGGTATGACGGCTGTGTGATCACGGACTGGTGGATGCAGAGATCCAGGAGCCCTGAATTCCCCGCACTGAGGGACAACGCATACCGTGTACGGGCACAGGTAGACGTGCTGATGCCGGGAAATGTGGGCCATTCCCCGAAAGAAAACAAACCGGAAAAAAGCATCCGTAACTGTCTGGAAAAACCGGATGGGCTCACCAGAGCGGAGTTGCAGCGCACTGCGGCAAATGTGCTGCGACTTGCGATAAGGCTTCATCCGGAGGACTGAATCATTACAGAGATCTTTATCCTGTAATGAACATGTGCGGTTTTTGAAAAATCGGAGCAGCTGTCATCTGTGTGACAGCTGCTCCGATGATTAAATTATGAGATTCTTTTTCCGATATTTCAGAGGCAGTGTGATAATCAAACCGACGGCAGAAACAACGAGGAGTAAAGCCCAAAACGCGAGGGGGTTGCAGTCGTCGGTCTTCGGAGTATCCGGCGGCGGGTCCGGCGTTGGATCCGGATCGGGATCAGGGTCTGGTTCCGGATCCGGATCAGGATCCGGGTCAGGATCAGGATCGGGATCAGGTTCGTCTGTGCTGTTGGTTATGAGAGCCGTCTGAAGTTCGACACCGTTGAGTACGGAGTTGTCTGTTAATTCAAAGCCGTCCTGTCCGGTGTAGATGATCACCTGCTTCGTTTCATCCCATTCCGCACGGCCGAGGATGCTGAGCACACCGGATTCGCTGATGCGGAACGCGAGGATCTCTTCGATCGGATCATACTTGTCCGGCGCTTTTGTTTCCCGGAGGTAATAGATGCCGCCGGCAAGCTTCAGATCAGCGCTGCCCTCTACCGCACCGTAATATGCGGTGTCCGTCCGAAGGAATCCGTCCTCCCCTGAGGTCAGCGTCGCAATCAGATCTTTGGAGTAGAAATTCCATTGACCGTTTCTGTATTCCGGATTCGCGCCGTACAGTTCGAATCCTGCGCCTTCCAGACGTTTTTCCTTGTTGCGGGAATCGACTTTGACGATACGGATGAGTCCTTCTGAATACCGGTTGACCACGATCACGTCCGCAGTGAGATCCTGAAGGATCCTGCCCTGAAGAACATCGCTGCCTTCCCTGGTCAGTGTGGTGAAGGTAGAACCGCTGTCAGCGAGGCTCTCAAGTTCGTAACCCTGGGGAATGCCGGTCTCTTCCACCTGGAAGACCATATCCGGCATGACATTTTTGATCACGACCGTGTAGCCCGCGGGAACGTAATCGATATATCCTGTCTGGGAACTCCAGTCGAAGATCGGATCCGAGGGATCTTTCGAAGGGATGACCTTTGCCGTATCATCGGATGAATAATAGTATTTACCGTCATTGCCGAGCGTCAGAGGCACGATCTTGGCATCGATGCGGTAGTAATAGATTCCGTCTTTCATGAGGTAGTAAGGGGCGACAGAATATGCTGACAGCTGATCTGCAGAAGGTCCGAGAGAGACTCTGAACTGGAACGTGATCGATTCGTCCGGTGTCTGACCGAGACTGAGATCCAATTCTTTGGTGATATGCAGTTCCTGAGGGCGAACCGCATTGTCGAAAATCAGCTGTTTACGTTGCTGAACATGATCCGGATCAACAGGGAAATCCATGAGGGAATCGTTCCCTTTATTTGTCTTGCCTGTCAGAAGTATACCGTTTCCCCGAACCTCTTCAACAAAAAGCGGGTCCACCGCGATCTCCTTGACATAGTACGGATACTCTTTCAGACGAAGGTCTTTGAATACGACGCCTTCTCCATGACCGAGGCGGAATACATTCTCGTAGGTCGTTCCGCCGACCGTAACTGTCTCAAACGTGGCAGGTTCGTAAGTGTCGCGCCAGCCGCCCCCGTCCGTCATTTCAGCGACGGAAGCGGACGCGTCGGTGAGGGGCACTTCCTCACCGTCGATGAGCAGAAATGCCTGGAAGAGGAATTTCATATCCGTATACAGCTGTTTGTCTGTTGCGCTCAGCTGCTTTGCCACGAGCAGATCATCGGGTGTTGTGGCGATGTTGAAGCGGGTATGCAGGTTCGAGGAACTCTTCCCGCGTTCCATAAAGAACATGCGCATCTTGTGCCCGAAGTAGTCGGATTTCAGGGTGTCTCCGTCGAAATAGTCGTCGGCTTTTGCATCGTTCCAGGAAGAACCGTCCGGGAAAACACCTGCTTTTTTGAAGGCGTCGCGGATGGTATCCGAATAAGTGTAGTTGTTGCGGACAGAACTGGAATAACTGACCGGAATAGCGTTGAAGACCGTAATTTTCCCAGTCGTGAAGTTGACAGTTCCACTCAGTGCGGAATGAATCCCCCCAAGGTCCAGAACCAGCACGTCGTCGACGAACAGCCACAGATCGTCATCTCCGGAGAACTCGAAGATGATATCGTTCCCGTTCCGGTCTTTTTTTGTCGCAGGCTGGATGAAGTTTGCTTCCAGAGACATGCCGAAGTTGTAGTCGTATCCGCCGTCCAGTTTCGGAGCAGTCTCGATCTTATGTATCGCCTGACCTTTTCTGGGCTCGTCCGGAGGAAGAGGATTCATGAATTCGTCATTGGCATTCCGCTGGTCGGCGTAGACTTCGGTGAGGATCCTGCTGAACGGCATAAAGTGCCCGTGGGAATTTACTTTGGTCGGAGAACCCAGCTGATTGTAGACGGTGAAATCACCGGAATCCTGGTTCAGATAAGCGTAGTTCTTGGCAGAGTTGTATTCAAAATACCCGGTCTCGCTGTATGCGCTTTCCAGGAAAAGATGGTTGGCTTCCGTCACAAAATAGGGACTGGATGGATCAAACAGGTCCGTAAGCGCGTGGGGCTCACCGACGATGGAAACAGGGATCCCGTCCCCGTTCAGCCGGCGATCCACCAGTTCAGGGACGTAGTACTGAGAAGAAACACTGCCCGGAGAGATCGAATGAACGGCATTGGAACCTATCACATCACTCATCCAGATACGGGATGGGTAGTTGAACATATTGATCTTGAAGCCAAGAGACCGGGTATCCAATGTGGGTACGGTGGTCAGTTCCTCGAACTGAGCCGCAGTGGCAAAGTTGAAGGTATCAGCATCACCGTAGCCACCCTTGACCAGGCGGACTCCGTCTCCGTCATCTTTCAGATACAGACCCTCCGTGCCGTCATCTTTACTCCAGGCGATGATGGTGGATTCGAACTCACCGGTCTGTCTGCCGGGCAGCTGCACGCTGTAAGAGAATGAGGATACTTCGCCGGCGGAAATACCCTCTCCGGGAAGAATTACATCGTACAGTTTCGTGCCGTCATAATCGTAGATTGCTCTTGGAGAGAGATATGCACCGGTAACGGTGTTTTGCAACCAGTAATATCCGCTTTCGGATCCGTCGGAGTTGTATCCCGCGACGAACTTCCATTCGATGGCTGAAAGGTCGCGTCCCTGGGAATCGGCAAGCGTATACCAGGCAATGGTGCTGCCTTCGTCCGTGACTTCGATCAGATCACCGTAACCGTCCACGGCGAGCAGATCGTATTTCTGCAGGAATTCATTCCAGACACTGCAGTAAACCACGACGACACTGCCGTCTTCTATGGCGGATACCGAAATCTTGTCCGCAAAATGTTTTTCGTCCTGCGGCTCAATATCCAGCAGTTCGGATTCGCAAAGATACTGATAGTCGTTCTGGTTGGCGGCGTAATCCGAACCCTTGAATCCCTTGTCTGTCTTTTTGAAATTCAACTTATATTTCTGGTCCGCAGTGCCAAAAGCGCACTGGATCATTGCCATCTCCGGATATGCCGGATCTGTCCGGATCACAAAAGGCATCGGAGAGGCGGACAAGAATAGAGACTGTTTTTTGATGTTCAGGTAGCCGACTGAACCGTCAGAATTGGTGGAGAGAAAGTACAGGGCAGATTCGCTCCCGTTCCGGTTTCTACTGTCCAGAAAAACTTCTTCGGATACAAGACCGGAAGACACATCGTCCTCGGTCACCTGGGTGAAGGTCCACAGCGCCGGCGCGTCTGCATCGGCGGACGCTACGATGCGGTCATGTTTGAACCACACGGAGGTGTACAGCAGACGGTCACCGTTCGCATTCGGCACTGCCGTGAGAGCATACCCGAATCTGCTGCCGGTGGTGAAATTGACGATCAGGAAAGACTTTCCGTCCAGATTTTCTGCTGTTCCGTATGATACGAATTTATAGACGCTGTAGATGGAGAAGGAGTCTGCTGCGAAGCGGATGGCTTGGGACCCTTTCTCAGCGAGGTCCGTCCGTTTTACGGGCTCGACGACACCGTATTCTTCGTTGAAATGATCTACCTGAAGAGAAAGACCTCTGTTTGCGGGAGAGGATTCCGGAATGCGGATCTCAACGCTGACAGGGATAGACGGTTGGACCTCTTTCTCTCCGTCCATGATGCTGATGTCGAAGAAACGTGCAAAGGCAATGTCAGAATCCCCGTGGGCGGCACTCAGTCTGGCACAAAGCTGATCATATAGTTCCTCGTCCTGTTGGATTTCCCGGACATCTAGCCTTGCGCCGTCCGGGATCTCGGCTTCTGCCGTGTAGGATACGGTAACGGCATAGGTGTCTGTTTCCGATGAGAGGGAGCCCGCTTGAGCCCCGGCTTGTTCCACCACATCGGGAATCAAATCATCGGATTCCGGACCGGCACCAAGCTCAGTGTTTTCTTCGGAAGGTACTTCTTCAGTTTCTGCCACAGGATCGGATGATTCACCGGATTCGACCGGCACGGTTCGGACGGTCTTTGCAGTTTCCGGCTGTGTCCCGTCCGGGATACAGGGCATCTCCTCAGGGGCAGCATCTGATGGAACAGGAGTTCCTTCAGTCTCTTCTGTATCAGGTAAGAGAAGATCGCCTGCGGACGGCGTTTCTTCCTGGGCAGATTCTGAACCGTTTTCAGAGTACGCTGATGCAGCGGTAACATCTTCCCCGGAGTGCGCAAGGACAGGAAGGAACATGGAGTGGATGCTGAGCAGCATGAAGAATACAGCGAGGAAGTAGAGCATCTTGCCGGAGGAATTTAGAGTATGAGCACGGCGTCTGTTTTTTGCATTCATAAACAAGTACGAGTGATGTGGATGTGGTGTATGGAAATAAAAAACATGCGGTGACAGGGCTTCTGTACGGGCATGGTTTCGAATGTGGTAAATTTTTCTTGTCTAATTTATTATAATATCACGCAGGATTATTGCAGGCTAGATTCTGCAAGTTCGGAAAACCGTGTTTTTTCAGTATTTCAGCGATTTTTTGACATCATATCGGTAACAGATTCGAGGGGAATGAGAACATGGACATCGTCAATAAGCTTTCTAGATTTATGAGAAATTCAGGACCTGCAAGAGTGCTGGTCCCGTTTGGAGTCGTTCTGATCATTTTTGGCATCATCACGTGCTCTTTTGCTTCACGCAGCATGGTGGAGACGGTGGGGCAGGTGACCGGTGTGACGGATGCCGGGGAAGAGGACGGCAAGAAAGTGTTTGATGTCGACGTATCCTATACTGCTGACGGAAAGGAATACACCAACACGTTTTATAATCTGCCAGGCGATTACAGCGTCGGCGACGACATCAGGCTCTTCTACGATGAAACGGATCCCAACACGATTTCAAACAGCGGCTCGAACGGGCTTATCGGATTTGGACTCATCGCTGCGGGTATTGCTGCCGTCGCTGCCGGTATCCTGAAAACGGTCAGAGCGTTCAGAAAGAGCAGGGAACTGGATCGGACCGCAGGGGGAAATGGCGCTCCGGCTGTGGAATTCGGTGATTACAAGAATGCGGAAGGCGTCAGGGAACTGTATTGCCGTTATGATGGCAACACATTCAAACCCGGCTATATTCTGGAAGATGCGGACGGAAGGATCCTGTTTGAAGGAAAAATGGAAAAGAACAATCTGATCGGGTCGCGCCTTTTCCGGTTTACCGATCACACCACCGGTGCTGAGAGCGAACATGAGGTCGGGCACGAAATGTCGGAATACTATAACAACGAGTTCCTGTCCAACCGATCCTGGTTCAAGTTCGACGGAAAGAACATCTGGGACGTCATTCATGAACGCGGTCTGAGAATCAATACCAACCTGTTCAGCAAATTCCCGAATCTCATCTATGAAGTTTCTCAGAACGGCTTGCCATTTGCCCGGATCGAGACGAGCAGTATGTACGTCCATGAAGAGGAAGAGACGCAACACAAGATCGCAATTCCTGTTGGTAAATACTATTACAGGATTTGGACCAAATCCCGGGACCTGGAGACGGTGTTCCTTACGGTCTTCGCTATCAGCGAGTCCGAACAGGCAATCGTTGAATAAACTGCCAATATTATCAAATCATATAGGAGAAAGAACGATGAAAAAGATCATTTCGGTCCTGCTGGTCATCACTTCTCTGTGCTTCCTGCTGGTGTCATGCGGGGGAAAGAAAAAAGAACTGGTTGGCACCTGGGCTCCCAAAGACTATGATTTCGGAGAGGACTATGTGCTGATCTTCAATGAAAACGGGACAGGAACGTACTTCGGAGACGCCATCACCTATAAAACGGAGGGAGATAAGCTCTCCATCTGGTTTGAGGGAACAGAATCCTTTGACACCACTTTTCATCTAGATGGCGACGAGATGTGGTTTAAAGACTCTACCGGAGAAGATGTTTTCTGGGTCAGAAAATAACATCCACAACAGAAACCGATAAATTGAACAGTCCCCCGGAAGCGGTTCCGGGGGACTGTTCTTCTGCATTTTCTGCGGCAGGGAAGGCGAAAGATTTTCTATATCTCTGAAAAATTGAAACGGTTCACTGGTTTTTCTATAATACAGAATAAAGATTCGTGAGAAAGGAGGCAGGGGAACATGCATTCAAAGACCCATCCGATCCGTCTGTTTTTCAGACGTCCGTACAAGCTTCTACTCTGCTGCCTTGTCAATCTCATCGTGGTCTTGTTTACGGTTATCGAAGGGGTACAGATGACGGAGACCCGTGCGGCAATGGAAGCCGCCATCGAAAGCCGGTTCTATACGGGAACGCTGACCCGCGTCGTCGAATACCAATCCGACGCCGGGATCCGGACATATTATGACAGCAGTTATCCCATCAGTCAGGACGCTGTCGATGTACTGGAATCATCCCCGTACGTCGGAGCGATACAATCCTGTGAACTGCGCACCGCCCGGTTCGGAGACGGAAAAAAGTATGTCAAAGGTGCCGCGGCAAATTACTGCATGGTCGTCGGGGTCTCCAGCACAGAGATCTTCGGCGCCAACGATCATGGTGTATCAAACCAGCGTTTTCTGCTTCGCCCGACTTATATAGCCGCCGGAGATCCGGATACATTCAAGATTGGTTACGGGGAGGGAGTGATCCTGCCTGCTGTTACTTTCACTCATCCGGATGTGCCTTTTGAAGTCTGCCGCGACGAGCGCTATTTCCTGTTCGGTGAAGCTCCGCATTTACCGAAGAACTCCAGCAATTCGATCCGGATCTACAATCCACCCGAAGAAGAGGCGATGTATTATCCGCAGTACACGCTCATCGTCGGCGAGGAACCGGGAGACGAATTACTCTCGGATGAGGATTTCGCCGCAAAAGTCATGCGGGAGCATGACCTTGAGAAAATCGCGGAACGTCTGAATGACGTCATCGATATGACCGCGGTTCTGGAAATCCCAACGGTCGATATGTTCCTTCCTTGGAGGAACAATCTCATGCGGATCGTTTCCGGACGCCCGCTCACGGAAGCGGATGCCGGGGAAAAAGTATGCATGATTCCTTCGGAAATGCTGGTTTCATTGAGAAAAAAGGTCGGTGATACCGTGTTTCTCGCCGTATCCGACCATGATCTGTCCGGGGAATGGAACGGATTACCCGGTATTTTTTCGGATTATGATCCGGAGGACTTCGGGCAGATGGAGGAATATAAGGTCGTCGGGACCTATGCTAACGATTCAGAAATGGAACTTGACAGCAACACGGCAGGATTTTTCCTGCATGAGATCCTGATTCCCCGTCCCGAAGGGCGCCAATACGAACCGGTCAGCATGTACCATTTCTCATTTTCTGTGCATAAGGATGATTATGAATCCTATCTTTTTGAAACGGAGCCGCTTCTGACGGAGATGGGATACACCGTCATCATGTCGCGCCCCGAATACGCCGAAGTAGAGGAACAGCTGGAGAATCTTCGGTCCAGTTCTTCATCGGCGTTCCTGACATCTGGAATCGCGCTCGCGGTCGGACTTGCGATCGCGGCTGGATCGCTCGTTCTTTTCTGGCGGAGCGATTATCTTACGGAAAGGCGTCTTGGTGCCAGGAAATGGGAGGCTGTGGGACTGTACGTTCGGGCATTCGGAATCATAACTGTCTTTTCTCTTGTTTTTTCCGCCCTCGCAGTTTCTCTTATGGGCAGGACGGGGCTAGTTGCATCTTTCGCACCGGAGAATCTGTCTTCACGGCTGTGGACAGCTATGGCAGTTTTTTCGGGAGCGGAACTGCTGCTTTGTGCACTCGTTGCATTCTGTTCGATCCTTATTATGGACCGAAGAAAGATTGGAGGGTGAGATGAACAGATACAATCTGCTCCCGATTCTTCGGAGGCGCAGAATTTGGATCATGCTTACTGCCGCGCTCCTGCTTCTTTTTCTCTCTGTCGGACTGATGGATAAAACTGCGGCGGATGACCGTGCGGAGATTGAGCGGATCTATAGGGAGATGGATGTCCATTTTCTTCTCAATGCAGGAAGAAGGAGCCTTGTTCCCGGTTTTTCGATCTCACTTACAAAACTGCGCCGCATCGAGCATTGGGAGTATTTTGAGAATTTCGGATGCAGCGATATCTACCTGTCCGTACTGATGGATCCGAACAACCGGCTGGGAGAGACGATGTCTATCGGCTGGACATATGATCCGGAAGCGGCAGGGATCCAAGCGATCAAAGGAAAACTGGATGAGGGGATCTGGCTTCCCGAGGCGAAGGCTGAGCAGTACGGGGTCGGGGTCGGGGATATGCTCACGGTATATTCAATGATGAGTTTTGGCGTTGGGAAGCGTGCCTATGGACTCCCTGTTGCGGCGATTACGGATGCTTCCGTAGCTTATCTGCCGGAAGAGTTGTTTGATAAACTCTATGACTGGATCCATGTTGCCTATTCTTCGGACTTCGATATGACGGATCTTCATTTCAGCCTGAAAAAGGAATACAATCCGATGATGGCTGAGATTGAACAGAAACTGCAGGCTCTGCTCAACACGCCGAATCCCTATGACCGCAACAGAGACATCACTGTCAACTACAACGCCTCCGAAATCGACGGTATGTTGAAGCCTCTTGAGAAATCGATTGCCTCGGCGGAGTTCTTCGGAAGACTCTTCCGCATGACACTGCCCGTCGTGGCGTATGTGATTGAGTTTCTCGCCGTTCTCGGTTTCCGGAACGAGATCGGTGTGCGGCGGTTTCTTGGAGACAGCCGTACTGCCGTGTTTTTCGGAATATGGATGCCGACATTCCTGTTGTGCACGCCAGGCTACCTCTGTGTCGTCATTCTGCTGTTCACTCCACTCGGACAGCATATTTCCCGGATCATGCTTCTATGGCATTTTCTGGGTACTGTGATACTTACTGCCCTTGTGACCGGTATTCTCTGCACCATCGATCCTCAGGCTTTGTTAAGGGAGAAAGAATATGAGTAAACTGGAACTGAAAGGCGTATCCTTCAAATATCCCCGAGGAAAGCGGATGATTTTCCAGAATGTGTCTGAATGCTTTGAATCCGGAAAGCTGACGACGATCGAGGGCGAATCCGGGGTCGGAAAGAGCACGCTCCTTGCCCTGCTTTCCGGCCTTGCTCTGCCGACGAAAGGCGGACTATTCATGGACGACGAACCGGTCCGAGATCTGACGGAGTACCGGCGTAACATCGCGGCTACGGTAGCCCAGGGAAACCATCTGTTTGAAGGGCGGACGGTACTGGAAAACGTCATGTATCCGATGCTCCTGAAGGGGGAGGATCCTGCCACGGCGAAAAAGAAAGCAGAGGGTTATCTTTCCGATGTCAAACTGGATGAGGAACTCCTGTCTCACTTTCCCTCGGAGTGTTCCGGAGGAGAACAGAAACGCGTCGCGTTCGCTCGGGCAATGGCGCTGAACAATCCGGTGATCCTTGCAGATGAACCCACTGCGAACCTCGACAAGGCCACTTCTCGGACAATCGCGGACATTCTCTGCTCATTGGCACACGATCATGGGAAACTGGTTATCGTTGTTACGCACGACATGTTCCTTCCGGAACGGGCAGACGTGCGTCTTTATCTGCGCGGGGGCGTCCTGGAACACGAGTGAAGACGGTCCGAATCACAGAAAAAAAGTGTTTCCGTGCACGGATGCGCATGGAAACACTTTTTAATTTGATTCTTGTTGTTGCAGGATCACCGGTATTTGTTCCCGAGGATTCGGGCTGTAAAAGAAGCGGGCAGCAGTTTGCAGAACAGGGAATAGCAACGGTAATAACTGTGCGGAGTATAGGAAGCTTTTCCCTTCTCAGCCTGAGACAGTGCGCCTTCAGCGACTTTTCTCATGTCCAGATACGGCATGGAGAAACCTTTTTTGCGCAAGTCGCTTCTGTCCAGAGCCGTTTTCATGCCTCCTGGATTGAGGGCCATCGAGTTGATTCCTCTTGGTTTCAGTTCCTCATGGAGAGAAAGGGAGAGGGAACGGACAAACGCCTTGGATGCAGCGTAGACCGCATCTCCGGGAACCGGAGAAAAAGCGTAGATCGATGCGGTGTGGATAATGAAACTTCCTTTACCCATATACGGAATGCAGGTCTTGTCAATCCGCATGACCGCTTCGGCGTTTACCCGGACGGTATTCACGAGTTTTGTTTCCGGTGCATCTTCAAAAGAGGAGACGGTTTCGACGCCGGCATTGTTTATCAGGATGCGGACATCGGCCTGATGCTCCTCCAGCATGCTGCGCAGAAAGGGGTACGTGTCCGGATCTGCCAGATTGAGCGCAACAGGACGGACCTTCGGATCCTGTCCGGCAGCAACTTCCAGTTTTTCTTTCTGGATATCCAGGATCCAGTACTCATCCAGTTCGGGGTAACGTCCCCGGATGACGGAAAGATAAACGGCTCCCAGTCCGGAGCCTCCGCCGGTGATAATGGCGATCTTCAATGTGAGCTCCTTTCCGCGGACAAATGCGATGCTAAACGAGAGTCTTGTCCGTAAGGACTCTCCACAGGGAGAAATACTTCAGCAGAGAAAATCCGGACGGCCTGTCCAGTTCATAACGTTCTCCGCCGTAGGTAAAGAACAGTCTGTTGTTGCGGAACATGCCGATCTTTGTGATCTTGTTCCAGAAAAACGTTTTTTCAACTTGATTGCCGTTTTTCAGGAGAATGCGGTCTCCAAACAACTGCGCTTTGATGTGCTCTCCCAACAAGACCCGCTCATTATTGACGACATGGCAGAAACGAAGATCATCGTCCTGAGAAATCGGCTGGTCGGTTTGCGCTTTGAGTTCGTTTTTGTGGCGGGCAAGCCATCGTTTCTGGAACCGGTTCCACTTTATGGTGTTGTCCAGATCGATGAGTTTATCTCCATGCAGATAGCCGTACTCGTCGTATACTGCCTTCATCCCGCAGTCACACCAGAATTCATCACCTTTTGCATGGATGGAATCGAATCTGTGACAGACCGGGCAAAGGAACGCAAGGTTTCCGATCCCTTCTGCCAAAGATTTCCCGATATATCTGATGCGGTGGGTGTCCTGATAATTGAACGCGTCAACCTGAAGATCGTTCACGATGATCTGATAGATCTCATCGACGGAGAGATCCTTGAGTTGTTCATAGGAATACTCATTTACGACCCGGCCGTGTACGGAGCCCCTGCGTGGGACTTTTGCCCAACGGGGAGAACGCAGATAACCGCCGTCCAGACGGTAGGTGACCAGTCCGCATTTGGCCATCTTGAAGATCTCAGCAGTTCTTTTGGAGATGAATCCGGTGGAACCGTCCCAGGATTTGTTCCCTTCGGGGAACATCGCGACGTCGATGCCCGCATTCAGGTTATCCACGATGAGCTGGACCGTATGATCAGCTGAAGCTCCTTTTTCTCTGGGGATGGGTCCGACCAGAAAAGCAATCAGTTTGCCTATGAGACCGGACATGATGTTTGCGCTGGCAACGAACTTGAAGTGCATCTTCAGGCCGATGATCATCAGGAAGGGATCAAAGTCGGAATTGTGATTGGAAAGGATCAGTACGGGTCTTTCCTTGATTTTGTAGGGTGTATAGGTGAAATTCTGGATCGCCGCAAGCAGCCATCCAATGAGGATCCTCAAGAAGTGATAGACGAATTTGTGGCGTTTCAGGCCGCGTCGGACATCATTATCCATTGTTTTCCCCGTTTTTCAGGTGTTCGAGATAATCTTTCTTTGCTGTTGTGATAGGGATGAGCGTCAGGGGCATCCAGAGGGCTGCAACGATGAAGACGACCCAGTTCGCTGAATAACCCGCTACGCCATACTCGTTCTGCATCGCGAATCCGAAGTGCTTGATCAGGAAAGAACCGATCGGGGTGCCGACGCACATCGGGATGACGACATAGAAGATCTGACGGATCCCTTCGGACTGGCCGTGCATGCTGGCCGGCATGCAGTTTTTCAGCATGACCATCAGTGCCTGATAGATGCACATGTAGCCGGTGCCGAAAAGGAAGATGCCCAGACAGGTGACGATGGTGTTCGGGACCCATACGATCAGCAGACCAGCGACTGTGACCGCTACAGATGCGTACATGATGTTGTAGAATTTGCCGTTGTCCAGATATCTGGAGCAGAGAAAGGTAAAGGGCAGGGCGGCGATCAGCGGAAGGCCAAGCACCAGACCGGCGTTGCCGGTAGAGTAACCCTGCGTATAGACCAGAAAATTCGTCAGATGCGAGAAGTACATCTGGAATCCGATGAAATAGACGGAAAAGATGAGACAGATGTCTCTCATCAGTTTGTTTTTCTTCAGAACAGAGAAGTCAAATACAGAAAAGACCTGATGCCAGAATCCTTTCGGGTCCTTGTTGGATACCACATCGGGAGCATCCTTGACCATGAAATGAACGCCGACACTCATGGCTGCGAGGAATATGCCCAGAACGATAAAGAACTTGAAGTAATCGATCTTTTCGATGATCTTGCCGAAAAGCAGTCCGCCGAGGATCGTGCCCGCGACAGGAAGAACGGCGACGACCGCGCCCATCTTGCCCCGGTTGCCTTCCTCCGTGATGTCGGTGGTCCATGCGATAAACCCGGAGTCGTTCGCCATTGCGCCGATAAAGCTCATCACACAGTCGGCGGCAACAACAAGAACCGTCAGCGTCGTCATGTTTTTATGATCGAAGTATTCAGTCAGGCCAAACAGAATGACAGTGATGCCCCACGCGGCATAGCCGATCAGCATCTGAGGCCTTCTTTTGGCCAGTCTGTCGCCCAGCGTTCCCCAGACGAAGCAGCCGAAGGTACTGGCCATAGCGCTCAATGCCACCATCCACGAGATAATGGAAGCATCCGGAGCGATCTTGGCATAGACGAAGTTCGGATACCATGTGTTTTCAACGCACCAGATCAGCTGGCCTGCCAGGCCGACGATTACGACGAACAGCCATTCCTTGCCGGTGAGGACTCTCAGCCCTTTCTCATTGCGGTGGATCTCAAGGGTCCTGTTGTTTTGTTTATTGCCCATTAATTGACTCTCCCATATAGATACAAAGTAACTGTGATTATTGTAACACGGAACTGTGCTTTGCGACAGAAAAACAATTGCCTCTGCGGAGTGAGAAAAAAAGCCCTGACCGGATTCCGGTCAGGGCTTTTTTGTGAAATAGACCGTGAATTACACGCAGGTGTAACCGCCGTCGACAGCGATCGCCTGGCCGGTCACGTAGCTGGACTCCTCGGCGCCGAGGAAAACGGCGACAGAGTTCAGTTCGCCGGGGTTGCCGTATCTCTTCATCGGGACAGACTGATTTGCAAACTGCTGGAAGTAGTCGGAATCCAGAGTCTGGGTGGTCAGCTCGGTGTAGAAGTAACCGGGGCAGATGGTGTTGACTGTGATGTTGGAAGTGGCCAGTTCAGCAGCAGCGCCTCTGGAGAAGTTGACGACAGCGCCCTTGGTCGTGTGATAGGCAATGGTCGGGATCGCGGTGTTGCCGACAAGACCGTAAATGGAAGCGATGTTGATGACGCGTCCGTATGTCTGCTTGCCTTCTGCCATTGCTTCCTTCATGAGATTGACGAATGCCTGAGTAACAGCAAAAACAGAGGTCAGGTCAAGATTCAGAGTGAAATCCCAGTCTTCTCTCTTGTAGTCCACCAGAGGGGTGCCTGTGCCTTTCTCGCCGCCTGCATCGTTGACGATGACTTCACAGTGGCCAAAGTGATCTTTGACTGCTGCGACCGCGGCGCTGATGGATTCAGCACTGGTGACGTCACATGCGACAGGAAGAACATCAACGCCGTATTTCTCGCTCCACTCTTTGGCGCTGGCTTCGAGTCTTTCAACTCTTCTTGCCATCAGAACCAGGTTCGCACCTTGCTGAGCATATCCTTCTGCCATCTGTTTGCCCAGACCGGAAGAAGCACCGGTAATGGCAACAACTTTACCTGAATAATCGAACATAAGTCTCTCCTTAATAAATCTTAATCGCCTTGCTTGAAGGCAATACAATTTTAGCAAGCAGGCAGAGGCAAATTCAACAGTGTTTTTCAGTGTTTTTCAGATTATTTTCAACTCATTTTTCGGAAAATATGTTAGTATACTATAAGGCTTCTCATGCTGTCACATTACTGCTTCAGGAGAAGACGAGTACATATGAATACACAGAAAGGACGGATCTTATATGTATAAGATCATTAGCAGAAAACCCTTGAATGCTACCGTCACTCAGATGGAGATCGAGGCTCCTTTGGTCGCTAAAAAAGCGAAGCCTGGTCAGTTCATCATTCTGAGAGTTGACGAAGACGGCGAAAGGATCCCGTTGACTGTTGCAGGAACCGATCCAGAAAGAGGAACGGTCAAGATTATTTTCCAGATTGTCGGCGGTACCACGGAAAAACTGAACCACAAAGCAGAAGGAGAATTTCTTCAGGACTTCGTCGGACCTTTGGGCGTTGCCACCCATACGGAAGGCATCAAGAAGGTCTGTATCGTAGGCGGCGGTGTCGGCTGCGCGATCGCTATGCCGGTTGCACAGGAATTCCATCGTCTCGGCGCGGAAGTGACTTCCATCATTGGTTTCAGAAACAAGGACATCGTCATCCTGGAGGACGAGTTCAAAGCCTGCTCGGATCACCTCTATGTTATGACTGATGACGGATCCTATGGCAGACACGGCAACGTCACTGTTCCATTGAAGGAGATGCTGGAGAACGGTGAGAGATTCGATGAGATCATCACCATCGGACCCCTGATTATGATGAAATTCGTCGTTGCTACCGCAAAACCGTTTGATATTCCCGTCACCGTTTCCATGAACCCGATCATGATCGATGGCACAGGCATGTGCGGCGGTTGCCGCCTGAGCCTGAATAAAGACGGCAAGAAAGTCACAAAGTTCGCTTGTGTTGACGGCCCTGATTTCAATGGCTATGAAGTCGACTTTGACGAGGCTATGTCCAGAAACAGGATGTACATGGATTTCGAGAGACATGCCTATGAAGCAGCCTGCAATCTTTTCAAGAAGGAGGAAGAATAATGGCAATCATTCCCAAAAAGAATCCGATGCCTGTTCAGGCTCCGGAAGAAAGAGCACATAACTTTAATGAGGTAGCGTTAGGCTATACCGAGGAAATCGCAGTCAACGAGGCAATGCGCTGTCTCAACTGCAAGAACCAGCCGTGTGTTTCCGGCTGCCCGGTCAATATCCATATCCCCGAATTCATTTCCAAGGTCAAGGAAGGCGAGTTCGAAGAAGCTTATCAGATCATTTCCCAGACCTCCTCACTGCCCGCTGTCTGCGGCCGTGTTTGCCCGCAGGAAAGCCAGTGTGAATCCAAGTGCACTCTGGGCGTCCGGTTCGAGCCCGTCGGCATAGGCAGACTGGAAAGATTCGTCGCCGACTATCACAACGAGCACAATACCACCAAGCCCCAGCTCCCTGAGCAGAACGGCCATAAAGTCGCGGTCGTCGGCTCCGGTCCTTCCGGTCTGACATGCGCTGGCGATCTGGCCAAAAAAGGATATAAGGTCGCTGTTTTTGAGGCATTGCATACCGCCGGCGGCGTGCTTGTCTACGGTATTCCTGAATTCAGGCTTCCGAAGAAGATTGTGGCGAAAGAGGTTGAAACACTCAAGTCTCTTGGCGTCGACATCGATACGAACGTTGTTATCGGTAAGACACTGACGATCGACGAACTGTTCGAGATGGGCTATGAAGCGGTCTTCGTCGGATCCGGCGCAGGCCTGCCCCGTTTCATGAACATCCCCGGCGAAGCTTATAAGGGTGTTTATTCCGCGAATGAATTCCTTACACGATCCAACCTGATGAAAGCCTACAGAGAAGATCCGGTCACTCCGATCATGAAGGGCGGAAAAGTCGCGGTCGTCGGTGGCGGAAACGTCGCGATGGACGCAGCGAGAACCGCGCTCAGACTGGGTGCTGAAAAGGTCTACATCGTATACAGAAGATCGATGGAAGAACTTCCTGCCCGTAAGGAAGAAGTCGAGCATGCACAGGAAGAAGGTATCGATTTCAGACTGCTGAATAATCCTGTGGAGATCCTCGGTTATAATAACCCCGACGATCCGAGAGATCCCAAGAACGGATTTGTTACCGGAATCAAGTGCATCAAGATGGAACTCGGCGAGCCGGATGCCTCCGGAAGGAGAAGACCGATCGAGGTCCCGGGTTCGGAATTTGTCCTGGATGTCGATACCGTCATCATGTCGATCGGTACATCGCCCAACCCGTTGATCAAGGATACGACCAAGGGCCTTGAAGTCAATTCCCACGGCGGAATCATCGTCAATGAAGACGGACTCACTTCCCGTGACGCTGTCTATGCCGGCGGAGATGCCGTTACCGGTGCAGCAACTGTAATCAGCGCAATGGGCGCAGGAAAACTTGCTGCAAAGTCTATCGATGAGTATTTAAGTAAGAAAGAATGACACTTTTTCTTTACTACGGTGAATATACCGCAAAAGAAGACGTCGATATCATCAACAGTGTTCTCAAGAGAAATGGCCATACGATCAGCGACTCTTTCTCCGACTGTGATCTGATCCTTTCTCTGGGCGGCGACGGAACGCTTCTCAAAGCGGCAAAGCTCGCTCTGCAGGTGGATAAACCGCTTGCGGGGATTAATTGCGGGCGGCTTGGTTACCTATGTTTCATGAAACAGGAACAGATCGAGGATTTCGATCGGCTATTCGGTGATTCATTTATCAGTGAAAAGCCACTGCTGTCCTGTGAACTCAACGGCACCGAATATACAGTTGTGAACGATTTCGTTGTCGGGACGACCAAGTTCGGAAAGACGGTAGATCTTAGTCTTATGGTCGACGGTCATTTCCGTTACACGATGCGGGGCGACGGGCTCATCGTCTGCACACCGGTCGGATCCACGGCTTACAACCTTTCCGCTTTCGGCCCATTACTGGATGATGATACTCATGTCCTTGCGATCACGCCGATCTGTTCGCATAACAGAGATATCCAGCCTCTGATCATTCCGGACAATAAAGAAGTTACGGTTTCCGTCAACAAGGATGACGCCGTCATCTATGCCGACGGAGAGCACATCGGAAGTATCAGCGACAGGATCAGGATCCGCAAAGCGCAGAATTGCCTGAAACTTTATGTCAGGTCAAAAAACGATTAGGCTCTCTGCCCTTTGGAAGGGACACAGGCTCAGCGGCCACGTTGCCGAATGAAGGAGCCCCCGGTTTTCCGGACAAATAATGAAAGAAGGATTTCGATGATCACGGAATCCTTCTTTTTGTATGCAAATTATGCTGTCCGACCGAGGAACGCCGTTATTTTCCGAATAACCTGCGAAGGCGTTTCCGGATGAAGATCTTTCCCTTAATTCTCAGTTCGGCAATCTTCAGTCCGGGGGTACGGAGCTGTTTCCCGGCACAGATGCGATCCAGCCGGTATTTTTCCATCGAGTACAGAAATCCTTTTGTGGATCCACTTCCCCAATGGACCATATATGCCTCCGGGATTCGCCCGCGCTCCGGCAGATACCGGCTTTCATAAATCACTTTTCCCGAAGCAATATCGCTTTCAAAGAAAGTGTGGTGCGGGAAAAAGCAGATATCGGGTGACCTGTCCGCTGCAGTTCTGAAACCGAAGACAGACATCGCCAGCGCATAGACGGGTTCATCCGCCACATCAGTGAACTGTCTGAACGTGTAGTCATGATAAGTGGATCGGATGTGCTTTACCGTTTCACAGAATTCCTGAAGTTCAGCTGTTTTTCTCAGGAAATACACGCCGCCGATGAATTCGGGAATATATTGAACATGATCCTGATAGATTCCCGTGTCTTCTTTTCTGAACCATCCGTTTTTGCTGTCCAACGGGAGATTGGCTCCGAACGCGGAGAAATCGTCCGCGCCGTTAAAAACGTTCCAGAAATCGTTGAGATCCTTGTATGCCAGGCAGTCTGCATCAATAAAGATGTTCTCTTCAAAAGGAATGTACTCAGGAAGCCGCAGTTTGTCTGCATAGGAAAAACTGGGATCATCCATGATGATTACCCTATCGAACAAATCCGTGTACTTGTTCGTCCTGTCACAGATGAGTGCAAAAGGCATCGGATCCGCGGAGTGATATTTGTAAGAACGCAGCAGATTAGCCGCTATTTTATAATACTGCTCTTTTCCGGTTGCGATTGTAACAAAACCTCTGTCCATGTCTTTTTCCTTCCGGTTCCCTGCGTTCGGACAGTTTCCGGAGAGGACCATCAAGGGGAACTGTACCGATTTCTGTAACTATTATACCTTATTGCAGATAAATCAAGAAAACCTGATTTAAATGTCTAAGTTTGACACCTAAATCAGGCTTTGACTATTAACTCGACGAGGATTCGCAAACCCTGATAAATCCAGGGGCATGCACGATTCGCCCAACTATTCCCACTCTATTTCTGTTTTAAAACTTACCGCTTAACGTATAAGTTACAATTTATTATAATTAATAAGTTAATCATAGTGCGGTAAGTTGCGGCGTGTCAACGCAGTTTACTTTATCAAAGATTTTATCATTGTTGGA
>JAEEGL014107739.1_pt1 | contig 64812 bp, 43 predicted proteins | sample 9134231 | NCBI WGS metagenome assembly JAEEGL01 (sample SAMN16246548, study PRJNA631951) | gut metagenome | biome: gut microbiome; feature: rumen; material: fiber-attached | host: Bos | place: Iran: Karaj | collected 2018-10
AGATTTCTCTGCAGTATCCGCTATGAGGTGAAGGAGCAGCCTGACAATTTCTGGATCCTCCGCATCCGGCACTTTATCGAGGAGATCCTCTTTTTTGAGGTGGCTGACTTTTACAGGGACTACCGGCAGGATGAGATCTACAGTGATCCACTGGTCGTAAAAGTGATCCAGTATTTCTGGGCGAATATGGATGAGGAGATTACACTTGCCACGCTCCTTAAGGAATTCTCGGTCAATAAAAACATCCTGAACGATGCATTCAATAAAGAAGTGGGCATGCCGTGCATGTCGTATCTCGAAAATTTGCGTATGGCGCATGCGAGAACCGAACTTCAGTATTCAGACCGGACCATCAGTGAGATCAGCCTGCGCTGCGGGTACAGTGATACGAACTATTTCTCGAAAGTGTTTAAGAAACATATGGGACTGAGTCCCACGGAATTCCGAAAGAACATGAAAGACTTGTGCTGATTTTCCCTGTTTTTGTGCTCATGTTTCTAACGGCTTGATTTTGCTATCGGGTAAGATGCAGAAAAAAGCCGGGAGGAGTCAGCATGAAATCAAAACACATCAAAATTGCCTCAGCCGTGATGGTTCTCTCTCTTCTTTGCGGATGCAAGAGCAAACCCTTTGAACCGCAGCATAAGACGGAGACTGAAAAAGAGAATGTCAGTGCTGGTGTTTTTCCGCAGACCATCGAGAAAAACGTGACCTATATCCAGAAAGAAAAAGACGGACCGTGGGAAATCGAGAGCTCCGTGGAAACGAAGTGGGAACTCGGAGATACCTCGGAGATGCCGGATTCCTACTGGCGGTTCGTCGTGGATGACTGTGCATCGATAAGCCCGGCGCTCGCAGAAGACTTCAAGGGTGTCTCCGGCGTTTTCTATATCCACTTCGACAAAGATATGAAAGATATTAAGGGGACCACCGGTAAAGCAACAGATGGAAGTGAAAAGATCGATGTGACCTTCAGTGCGACCGGCGACAGTTTCTTATATGCCGGTGTGCAGAAATTCTGCTTCGAGAATGTGACGATGTATTCCGCCGCAGTTAATAGAGACGGCTCCATGACGATCGTCGTCGACTATGGAGAAGGTAAGGGTACGATCTCTCTTCCGGGAAAAGCAGATAAGCTCAGCCGCTGGGACTATCTGACAGCAAAATCCGATACGTATATCAAAGATGTGCCATTTAAAGATCTTCCTACGATCAATGTCACGTCGCAGAACCTGCATGATGATATCTGGGATACGAAGATCTCTAAGACCCTCGACGGACAGAATGTGTCTCCGGAGCTCACCTGGGAGAAAGTGGACGGCGCAACACAGTATGTCGCCATTATGCTCGATGGCGGATGGCTGCACATGGACTATATCACGACGAAAACATCTATGACGGAGGGTGAGATCGACAGTGATTTCAGAAGTAATAAGGGACAGCAATATGTCGGTCCGTATCCGCCGTCCGGAACAACACATACATATACTGTATTTGTCTTCGCGCTCAAGAATGAGATGAGCGTGGGCAACTGGAATTTCGATAAAGGCGGTAACTACCTCGATCAGATCTTCGAGGGACTGAATACCGACAAGGACGGAAACACCGGCAATGTTCTCGCATACGGAAGACTCGACGGATTCTTCACGATGCCGTTCTAGAATTCTTCACGGTTTCTCTTTGCCATGATATTATATTGTTGTATTAGGTTGTCTTTTCTGTGATGGAAGGAGAAATCTCTATGTCATGTGATCGTCGGCTAAGATGCCTTTGTCTAATCCTTTCTTTAACTATTCTATTTGCCTGTTTCCCTTTGTCAGTTTTTGCAGAAGAGGAAAATGTTTCTTTTTTCTCTGTGACAGACGATCTTGAATATATGGTTGATGCTTCTGTTGTAACCATGTGGGATACATTTGCAAATCTTGAGTTTGTTGTCACTAATACTGGCGAGAATATCATCCATAACTGGTACTATACATTTGATTTGCCATATTCGATAGAGGGTATTTGGGGAGCTGAAATCTTCGAAAACAACAACGAAGGTGTATATACTATCAAAAACGCTGGGTGGAATCAGGATATCCTTCCAGGCAATTCAGTAAACTTTGGAATGACTGTTTCTCTTCGGGATGGTAACACTATAGGGGTGCTCCCTACATTCTATTTGCTGAATACTGAAAAAGCACTTATTGATTCATGTTGTTATAACGTTTCATACCAAGAGTATTCTAACTGGGGAACTGGCTATAATGGAGCGCTTCTTATTGTGAATTCATCTTCGGCATTAATTGAAGATTGGCAGATGTCGTTTTGCTCTTCAAGAATTATTAATGAGGTTGCCGGGACTGAACTTGCAGTTGATGATCAATTGTATGTTATATCCAATAGCGGTTCTAATCAGAATATCAATCCGTATTCGACGCTTAATCTTACGGTTGTAGGATGCTGCAATAATGACGATGAGATGATGCTGAATAATATTGAGCTATACGCAATTAAGTGTGCATACAGGTTGACAGAAGATGAGAATCAAAACGGAACCGCAGATTACATAGATTTTATAAACGGACTGAGCGGAAATCCAGATATTACTCCTACGCCAACAGTTACACCCATCCCTTCAGTGATCCCGACCAATACTCCTGCACCAACCATAACCGGTGAGCCCACTCCGACACCTGATCCGGAACTGGATTCTGACAATGATGGGATTCCGGATTTGGTAGAAGTGGAGATGGGGACAGATCCTAGTTTGCCCGACAGCGACGACGATGGTGTTGATGACAATATTGAGGCAATGCTGGGTCTGGATCCGCTTTCTGACGATTCGGACGGAGACGGAATCGCAGATGGTCAAGAAGACGATGACGAAGACGGATTGACACTTGTAGAAGAGATCTATCAAGGAACTTACACGTGGACAGATGATACGGATGCAGACGGTATTTCTGATGGTAATGAAGTCCATGTTCATGGCACTGATCCACTCAACGAAGACACGGATGGCGATAGCATAGAGGATGGAGACGAGCTGAAACTGGGGACAGATCCTTTAGTCCCTGACAGTGACGGGGATGGCATTCCTGATGGAGAAGAAAGATTCCTTCAGATAAGAGAAGAAGAAATCAGCGATAAAGAGATGCCTTTGGTAAACAAGGTGGAAATCACTCTTGAAGGCACAGGATGTTTGGATTCGGTTATGACTATTGAGGATACATATGGAAAAGATAAGTATTCAAGCGAATTAGTTGGTCTGATTGGTTCGCCTGTAGAGATATCTTATGACGGTGAGTTTTCAGAAGCCACAATCACTTTCCATTACGATGCAAATCTCCTGCCCTCAACCAAACCAATTATTCCTGAAATGTTGCCAATTGAAGATGACTACATAACAAATCCCAGATCTTTGGGAATCTTCTACTATGATGAGGAAATCGGCATGTATATTGATTGCAATGCTACAGTCGATACTGAAAAACAAACAATTACATGTACGACTACGCACTTTAGTACGTATATGGTTGCTGATACAACGTTATGGTACTATTTCTGGACAAGTATGAAGTACGTTGGAGATTTACATCCATCCAATGAAGGTTATCAGGGGATTGATTATGTGCTGGAAATCCCATATATTACTTCGATGACTGATGAAGATATTTCTGAAATGAATGAGATTGCGTATCAACTCATCGATCACATGCGGGATGGTGATCGGATGGTTATTCGTGGTTGGAATTCAGGTGGAGTATATCAATACGAGTATTCGATTGATAAAACCGAGTTGCGTGAACAGGTTGGTAAATGGCCATGGAAAGATGGAGATTGTTGGGTTGGCTATCAGTCAGGCCCACGCAACCTTATTGGGACAAGCTTGAACGGAATGGAGATATTTAATATTGCATACAGCACGAACTATCACAACAAAAACAATGAGATAGTTGTTATAGCATTTCACAATTCGACCGACATTGACTGTCAGTTCTTCAGTACATACCATCGAAGTGTTCAGGAAATGACTGCTTACATTTTCACGTTGTCAAGCGGAAACAGTGCACACAACTCGCTGAAATGGCTTAATGTTGCTTCAGGTGGTGGTGTTATCGATTGTGAAGGAAAAACAGCCGAAGAAGTATATAACGAGTTCGCAATACTATATGATAAACGACAGGGTGAGGATCTTGATCCGCATGCTAGCGATAGCAAAGTTGGAGATGGACTATGGGATATTTATGAAGAACAGGGAATGCTGAGTTCAAATGGAAGATTCTATAAAGCAAACCCTAACCTCGTTGATACGGATGGTGATACTTTGGAAGACGGTTATGAAATGGGAGACTGTTGGTACGTTGAAGTAGGACGTGATGGACGGATCTATTTGAACGGCTTTGATATTACGGATGATAACGATCCATTCCATGTTGAGAACCAGTATATTAAGTCTACTTTTTCTGTATTTGGCACAGGTAGATGGACAATATATTGGGTGGAATCGAATCCTCAAATGAAGGATTCTGATAATGATGAGATAGATGATTCGATAGATGCAGACCCCAATAGGGAAAATTCTTCAATCACTTACATTCTGTATGACGATTCTGATTGGTTCTTAGAATATGAAATGTTTCTTAGAACTGCGCAGAAAGTTTCTACCGGAAGAGTTGAGCTTGTAAAGATCATGGATAAAACACATTTCATACATGTTTGGAATACTATGGGCGAAAATGTGTATGGAAAACAAGAGTATGCAATTGATGAAGTAATTCTGGTATTCCATGGCGGAGATGATCATGTTGGAAAGGTATATGTGGTAGATGTATTGGATGATTCAACTACTAATGCACTTGAACGAAAGCGAATCAACACGTTAGTATTATCATCTTGTAATGGGGGCAACATAACAAAACTCTCGTCTATAAACGGTGGAGATATTCAAAAATCCGATAATATTGCAACAGCCTTTACATCTTGGGGTACTATAGGTGAAGTATATGCTTGGAACGGGAAGGCTTCATTCGTGTTTGCTGGAACGGTTCATTTGTGCTTCTTTGATTTTCATTATACAATCGAACATTCGTGGGATATTAATGATGGGTTATTTGGAGCATATGTAAAGACGGTTACAAATGTGGCCATCTATAGCATAATAGGATGTGCCGATGGTGTTGTGGATAGTTTTGAGACTTTTTTTGCCGATGTGGAAAAGTTATCAGAGATTGGAAGAGTGCGATACTATATTAACTCAGAAGGGAAGATAGCATATGAAAAAGTTCCGAATAGTTCTTTGTCTGTTGATCTTGCTCTGTATTCTTCTTAACTGTGTAGGGTGCAATTTCAAGACGAAGTACAGTGTGTTTTCTGATGATGATCACATAATTACAAACATCAGCAGTTCTATTCGTGATTATATCAGTATTGTCATTGATAATCGAGAACTGGTTGTATGTAGTTATGAAGGTCGTGAAATTTGCCGAAAGAGATGTGAGAAGAGAATTGTAAGTGTGGATATGTATAATGACAAAGTTCTTCTTCAATTCGAAGACGATTCGATCGAGCTATATCAAATAGCAGACGGAAACCTTATATTGAGTATACAAAAGGCCTTCCCTTCTCCGATAAAAAAGTCGGAGATCGTCGGATGGATAGATGATTATACAGGAATAGTTGTGCTTTTAGAAAATGGTGACTTGTTTTCCAGCGAGAATCCAGATGCACCAAATGACATCGTCAAGATAGATACCCATGTGAAAGCGGAAGCGGCTTTGCTTGAATTCTATATTTATACACGGGAAGATGGAGCAGTAATAAAAATGTTGAGAGGGTCGGTTTATTCTCCTGCTCCGGAAATTGATATGAGACTTGCCCGTGATATTGTGGAGTTAAGGTTGGCCAGATTTAATGGTGATTATGGCTTCTTGGGAATAGGGACAGATCAAGTGTATTATCTCCGCGGAATCCCTCTTTGTTACGATGCTGAAATAGATCTTTCGGAGATTGACATTGATTCTGTAAAGTCGGGAAAGTATATGTATTCTTCTGTGCTTTATCAAGAAAACGGGCAATGGTATTACGAAGGCATAAAGAAAGACTATGTGCACGATATCAATTATGCACATAGAAAGAAAATAAGAGTTAATCAAGGAGAATCAGTTCTTCCGATTCCTGGAGGAGTCATCTTCTATACAGAGCACGAAGTAAGAGCACAATTGATATGATTTTTGTGGTAAATGTGTAATCTGTGCTTAGAACACGAGCTGATACATGATGCCGAATAACTCACGAATGTAATGACTGGGCAGCCTCCACGGAACCGTGGGGGCTCCTTCTGTTCCGCAGGGAATATCGAGATTCGATGCAATCATGCTGGCACGAAGTTCATGCCAGGAATTGGTCACGATCACGATAGTATCTCCGAGTTTTTCTTTCTCGAGGATCTCCTTGCTGAAAAGAAGGTTTTCTCTCGTGGTGGTCGAACGGTCTTCCTTATAGATACGCTCCGGAGAGATGCCCATGCTGACGAGCTCTCTGTACATACACTCGGCTTCGGAGATCGATTCATCTGCTCCCTTTCCGCCGGAGACGATACACGGAGAATCAGGGTGCTCGACCAGGTATTCATATGCGGTACGGATACGGTCTTCCAGAACGGTGCACGGCTGATCATCAATAACCATACAGCCGAGGACGACCAGGACCGGAGGACGGTTGGACGCAGGTGCTTTTCTATGTGCATAGGCGATCATGAAAGATGTGGCGGTGATAACGTAGAGCACGCCGAGGATCACTGCTGCAAAAGCACAGTTCAGTGCGCGTCTTCCTGCCTTGCTGTTTCTGCGGTATGCCTTGATCCTGTTATTGATGCGGTCAAAGAAAAGCATATAAGTCATGAGGAGTGCAGAAAAAAGCAGGCCGGAAAGTGTGCCGATATTCTTTACGGAACCGGTGACGACTTCCGAAAGGAAAAGCAGCAGCAGCGCGCCGGAACCTAAAAACAGCACCGTGCGTACGATACGCTTTATAGAGATTTTCTTTTCCTTATATTGTTTCATTTCCTTTCACCTCAAATGATTTTGTTTACAACTATATCGTAGCATGGCAAGTGCTTTTCGAAATGACGGATATGTAATGGTATAATGAATGCGGTTAATCACATCAGATGGAGAATAATAAAAATGGAGAAGAGAATGAAGAAAAAAGGAATCATATTCGATATGGACGGCACCGTATGGGATTCGGCCGAGAACGTTGCCAAATCATGGACCATCAAGATCCACGAAGCGGGATATACGGATAAATCCGTTACCCGTGAAGATATCCAGAGCGTCATGGGAAAACCGATGGACGAAATCGCTAATATTCTTTTCCCGTATACGGAAAAAGGACCGGAAAGGGATGCGCTCCGTTTCTCCTGCGAGAAGTATGAGATCGAGTACCTGAGCGAGCACGGCGGTATCCTCTATGACGGTGTTATCGAGACCTGGAAAAAGCTCAAGGAGATGGGTTATCACATCTATATCGTCAGCAACTGCCAGGCAGGGTACATCGAGGCATTCCTCGGATACTACAAGATCGATTACGGAAAGCCGGAAAATCTTGTCGAGGACATCGAGTGCTACGGCAACAACTTCCTGCAGAAGGATGAGAACATCCGACTGCTTGCTAAGAGAAACAAGCTGAAAGCGGCCTGCTATGTCGGCGATATCCAGAGCGATTACGACGCGACGACGAAGGCGGGACTTCCGTTTATCCACGCGAAATACGGCTTCGGTGAGATCGATGCCGATGTACCATATATCACGACATTTGAAGAACTGACAAAGGTGGTTCCGGAAGTCATCGGCTGATGGATCCGGAGTTAACAGAAGACAACTAAGACAACAGCACGGGAGGAAAGAAAAATGTTTAAAGATGAGATTGCGATCCCTTCGATCCTGAAGATCGAGCGCGGTGTGACTGCGCACATCGGCGACTACATGAAGGATGCAGATATCACACAGGTCACCATCCTTTTCGGAAACGGCCTGATCTCCATGTTCGGGGATACGGTGTTCAAATCCTGCGAGAAGGCGGGAGTGCAGATCCTTCACCATCAGGAGATGGATACGGTCGACTTTAATGACATTGCGAATCTCGCTTTTCAGATCCCGAACAAGACGCAGGCGATCATCGGCATGGGCGGCGGCAAGGTCATCGATGCGGCCAAGTATATCGGATATATTCTCCGCATCCCGTTCATCAGCGTGCCGACAAGTTCCTCGTCGGACGGATTCTCCAGTTCGTCCGCATCACTTACCGTAAACGGACACAGAAAGTCCCTGCCGGCGAAGATGGCTTACGGTATCCTCGTTGATACGGATGTCATCAAGAGTGCACCGGTCAGATTCCTCTATTCTGGTATCGGCGATATGGTTGCGAAGATCTCTTCGACCTATGACTGGCAGCATGAGGAAGATATGGGATACGACGAGGTCAATGACTTCGCATTCATGATCGCGAAGAAAGCGGTCAACTCGTTCGTAAGAACACCTTTTGAATCTATAAATGAAGACCTTTTCCTGAAGGAGCTTCTGGACTCCCTCGCGATGAGCGGAGTGGCCAATGAGATCGCGGGATCCAGCGCACCGACCAGCGGAAGTGAGCACCTGATCTCCCATGCGCTCGACCAGCTTCTCGAGCATCCGCAGCTGCACGGTGTCCAGGTCGGTATCGCGACCTATATTATGTGCAAGATCTGTGATCACAGATGGAAGAGGATCGACACCGTCTTTACGAAGACAGGTTTCTGGGATTACTGCGCGACGCTCGATCTTAAGGTGGAAGACTTTAAGAACGCGATCGATATGGCACCGCAGATCAAGCCGTACCGTCACACTTATCTCCATGAGGAGAAGTACAGAACTATGGCAAAAGAACTGCTTACCTACGATGAGCATCTCAAGGCGATCCTGCACTGAGGTGAAGTGCTTTTCGAAGAGAAGAGGGCCGCTCCGGCGGTCCTTTTTGTTTTCTGCTGCTTTTGCTGATTTGATGTATATCGAAATAAATTTATCGAAAAACGATAAAAATCTATTGCAATTCGATTTTCTGCGTGCTATTGTTATATCAACAAGGTTGGAACAGGGCGCCTGATCAAGACAATTCACGGAGGGTTGGAAAATGAACATGAAAGACAGTATCGAATTGGCAGAGAAACTCTCGAAGGGATATCATGATCTGGAGAAGATGGATCGGGAGATCAGTGATAAGGAAAAGATCCTGGATACTCCTGTGAGCTCGTATCAGGAGCCGGCGCAGGATGTAAGCCTGTTTGAGACGGGAATTCTTGTGATATTTAAGGTGATTGCGTTCTTCTTTGTCCTGGGTATCGATGGATATATTTATTTAATCTCTTTCGTGACGGACTGGGATGAGCATACACGCTGGCATCAGTCCGTGGCCTGGGCAGTGATCCTCATATCCAATATCGGACTCATTGCACTGATTATTTTCGTTAAGCATCGTAGTGAGCAGAATACGAGGAAGTACCTGGAGGAGCAAAGAGTTAAGCAAGCGGAATTCGCGAGGAAAAGGCGTGCAGAGCTGCGTGAAGAACTTGCCGGGCTTTATCTGAAACGCTCTGAAGTAATTGTGGGTCTTGCGAAATACGATTCTCAGATCCCGCAGGAATTCCGGAGCGGATATCATATGATAAGAGTAAAAAAGATGCTTCAGAACGGAAAAGCACAGAACTTTGACGAAGCCATCGGTTTGCTTGTGCAAACTGCCCAATAAAATGAATAATTGCTCGACAAGAGTTGCGTGGGAAAACAAATAATTTACGTTTTTTATCGTTTTTTGCTCTAAATTTTGCAAGTTGTTGCAATATAACTTGCAAATTGGTATGATGTATCCATCGAATACTAGCAAAGGCGCTAAGTGCTTCCCGGGATCACCGCAAAGATACGGTGAGCTGAACCGGCAGGGCTTGGCGCCCTTGTTGTTTTCTGATCTTTCCCCGGGAACCTTTTCGGACCTGAGGAGGAAAAGAAAATGATGATGCAAAAGCAAGGACTGTATTCTCCTGAATATGAACACGATGCGTGCGGTATCGGTTTTGTCGTAAACATTCACGGCAAGCGTTCCCACCAGACTGTGAAAGACGGTCTTAAGATTCTTGCAAATCTGGCACACCGTGGTGGTGAGGGCAGCGACGAGAACACCGGTGATGGTGCGGGTATGCTCCTTCAGATCCCGGATGCATTTTTCAGAAAAGTCTGCCCGGAAGAAAACATCACTCTCCCGCAGGCAGGTGATTACGGTGTCGGCATGGTATTCCTGCCGAGACAGAGCGATGCCAGAGAAAAGTGCATGAAGGTCATCGATAAGGCGGTGGAAGAAGAGGGACAGGTCGTTCTCGGCTGGCGTGATACTCCGGTCAATGAGAGTACGATCGGTGTGACCGCAGAGGAGAACCGCCCGTATATCATGCAGATCTTTATCGGCAGAGGCGACAAGACCAAGGCAGGTATCGCTTTTGACCGTGCTCTTTATGTTATCAGAAAGAAGTTGGAGAAGCGTACGATCGAGCTCACCGAGACCGATCCGCGTTATTTCTATTTCGCAAGTCTTTCCACAAGAACGATCGTATATAAGGGTATGCTTACTCCGGAACAGATGGATGCTTTCTATCTCGACCTGAAGGATCTTTCCTTCGATTCTGCTCTGGCGCTCGTTCACTCCCGTTACAGCACGAACACATTCCCGAGCTGGGAGCGTGCACATCCATACCGTTACCTGATCCACAACGGTGAGATCAATACTCTGCGCGGTAACATCAATGCGATGTATGCAAGATCCGCTTCCATCAGCAATAAGGCTTTCGGCGATGAGATGGAAAAAGTACTGCCGATCATTAACCCGAACGGTTCTGACTCGGCGATGTTCGATAACACTCTCGAGTTCCTGACCCTGTCCGGAAGATCTCTTGCCGAGACCGCCATGATGATGGTTCCGGAACCGTGGATCAAGCACGAGCAGATGGACGAAGATGTGAAGGCTTTCTACGAGTACAACAGCATGCTCATGGAGCCCTGGGATGGCCCTGCCGCACTGGCATTTACCGATGGACGTTCCATTGTTGCTACCCTCGATAGAAACGGTCTCCGTCCGGCAAGATATGTTGTTACGGAAGACGGTTACGTGATTCTTTCTTCCGAGGTCGGTGTACTGCCGATCGATGAGTCCCGCGTAATCAGTAAGAACCGTCTGCGTCCGGGCAGAATGCTCCTGATCGATACCGAAGAAGGACGTATCATCACCAACGAAGAGATCAAGAAGAAGGTCGCGACTGCGCATCCGTACAAGCAGTGGATCGATGAGAATATGGTCAGGCTTTCCGACCTGGTCGATGACTATAAGACTTTGGCAAAAGCACCGGCCAAGGCGGCTAAGTCTGCATCTTCCGACATCGAAGTAAAGCAGAAGATGTTCGGCTACACCTACGAAGATATCCGCAAGATGGTCATCCCGATGGCGAATACCGGTGCCGAGGCAATTGGTGCGATGGGTAATGACAGCCCGATCGCTGTGCTTTCGGATAAGCCGCAGCTTCTCTATAACTACTTCAAGCAGCTGTTCGCTCAGGTCACGAACCCGCCGATCGACTGCATCCGTGAGGACATCGTCATCATGGAAAGAATGTACCTCGGAAACGAAGGCAACATCATCGAGCCGAAGGCTACCGATGCACGTCATATCGCTCTGCCTTGCCCGATCCTGAAGGATGAGGAACTGGCAGCGGTTAAGAATATTAAAAGAAAAGGATTTAAGTCCGTAGTGATTCCGATCCTCTATGAGGCAAACGGTGACGGACATACTCTGGAGAAGGCGATGGATGCACTCTGCAAGACTGCATCCGAAGCAGTCGAGAAGGGCACGAACATCCTCGTTCTGTCCGACCGTGACGCGGATGCGGATAAGAGCCCGATTCCGGCACTGCTCGCTGTTGCAGGACTTCACCAGCACCTCGTAAGAAAAGGACAGCGTCACATGACCTCCATCGTGCTGGAGTCCGGTGAGCCGCGAGAAGTTCATCACTTTGCACTGCTCGTCGGTTACGGCGCTTCCGCGATCAACCCGTATATGGCGTATGCAACGATCGCCGATGAGATCGCTCACCAGCGTCTCGATAAGGAACTTGATGTCGCGATCGACAACTATATCGATGCTGCCCGTCACGGTATCGTTAAGATCCTGTCGAAGATGGGTATATCCGCAGTCAAGAGTTACCAGGGTGCGCAGATCTTTGAGGCACTCGGTATCGGTGAAGAAGTCATCGAGAAGTACTTCACATCGACCGCTTCCCGTATCGGCGGTATCGGACTTGATGAGATCGCGAAGGAAGTCGGACAGCGTATGGAAGCTGCCTACAAGACTGCCGATACTCAGCCGGGTCTGGCTACAGGCGGTGTTTACCAGTGGCGTAAAGACGGTGAATACCATATGTTCAACCCGAAGACCATCTACCAGCTGCAGAACGCGGTCAGAAAGGGTGACTACAACCTCTTTAAGGAATACAGTCGCGGCCTGAACGAAGAAAATGAAAGACTCTGCACCATCAGAGGACTTCTGGAATTCGTTCCTTCTAAGCAGCCGATCTCCATCTACGAGGTCGAGCCGGTAGAGAATATCGTAAAGCGCTTTAAGACAGGTGCTATGTCCTATGGTTCCATCAGTAAGGAAGCTCACGAGGCACTGGCGATCGCGATGAACCGTCTTGGCGGTAAGTCCAACACCGGTGAAGGAGGTGAGGATCCGGAAAGATACGAAAGAATGGCTAACGGCGATTCGAAGATGAGTGCGATCAAGCAGGTCGCTTCCGGACGTTTCGGTGTTACCTCTGATTATCTCGTTCACGCAAGAGAGATCCAGATCAAGATGGCACAGGGCGCAAAGCCGGGTGAAGGCGGACAGCTCCCTGCAGGTAAGGTTTATCCCTGGATCGCAAAGACACGTCACAGTACTCCTGGTGTAGGTCTTATCTCTCCGCCGCCGCATCACGATATCTACTCGATCGAGGATCTCGCGGAGCTGATCCATGACCTGAAGAATGCGAACCGCTTTGCAAGAATCAACGTTAAGCTCGTTTCTGAAGTCGGTGTCGGTACAATCGCCGCAGGTGTTGCAAAAGCACGCGCAGACGTCGTTCTGATCTCCGGTTATGACGGAGGTACAGGTGCGGCTCCGAGAACGTCGATCCGTCACGCGGGTCTTCCGTGGGAGCTCGGTGTTGCCGAGGCTCACCAGACACTGCTGCTGAATGATCTTCGTTCCCGTATTACGGTTGAGGCAGACGGTAAGCTCCTGACCGGCCGTGATGTTGCGATCGCATGTCTCCTGGGCGCCGAGGAATTCGGTTTTGCTACAGGACCGCTGGTCGCTCTCGGATGCGCCATGATGCGTGTATGTAACCTCGATACATGTCCGTTCGGTGTGGCAACACAGAACCCGAAACTCAGAGCGAAGTTCGAAGGTAAGCCGGAATACGTTGTTAACTTCATGCGCTTCATCGCTGAGGAACTTCGTGAGATCATGGCCCAGCTCGGATTCAGAACGATCGATGAGATGGTCGGAAGATCCGATATGCTCCGTGTCAATAAGGCGATCAAGTTCTGGAAGTCCACAGGTATCGATCTTTCTGCGATCCTTTATCGTCCGCAGCTTGACTCGACAGTCATCACACATCACACAGTATCTCAGGATCACAAGCTTGAGAACACACTCGACTATAAGGTTCTGATCCCGCTGTCTGAGCCGGCACTGAATGAAGGAAGAAAGGTCAGCCTTTCTCTCGAGATCCATAACACCGACCGTGCCGCAGGTACCCAGCTGGGTTCCGCGATCACGAGGATCCACGGCGAGAAGGGTCTGCCGGATGACGCGATCGATGTACACTTCAGAGGATCTGCAGGACAGAGCTTCGGTGCATTTATCCCGCACGGCCTGACACTGCGTCTCGAAGGTGATGCGAATGACTATGTAGGAAAAGGACTTTCCGGCGGTAAGATCGTGGTCAGAAAGGACAGAGACGCTTCCTTCCGCTCCGAAGAGAATACGATCATCGGTAACGTTGCTCTCTATGGTGCAACATCCGGTACAGCATACATCAGCGGTATCGCAGGCGAACGTTTCTGCGTAAGAAACAGTGGTGCAACAGCGGTTGTCGAGGGTGTCGGTGATCACGGATGTGAATACATGACCGGCGGACGCGCGATCGTCCTCGGACCTACAGGAAGAAACTTCGCAGCAGGTATGTCCGGCGGTATCGCATATGTATATGATGCCAACGGTGATTTCGCCCAGCGCTGCAACCAGGAAATGGTCGAGCTCCTGCCTCTGTCCGATCCGGAAGAGATCGAGTTCGTCAGATCCCAGATCAGTGAACATGTACGTGCGACACAGAGCACATATGCAGAACATATCCTGACCAATTTCGATGACCTCATCGGACGTTTCGTTAAGGTACTGCCGCATGATTATGCGAAGTTCAACGAGAAACTTGCTCAGGTAAAGATGGACGGTTACGAAGGTGACGAAGCCCTGATGATGGCATTTGAACTGGCAACCGGCAAGGAACAGGCACCGATCAAGGTGGTAGAAGAAACGAAGCCGGAAGTAAAGAAGACTTCCGCAAAGAAGACAACCGCCGCGAAGAAGACAACAACCGCTAAGAAGCCGGCTTCTTCGACATCTCGCAAAGGAGGGAAGAAGAATGGGTAAGAATACCGGATTCCTGGAATACGAGAGAGCGATCGGACCGGACCGTGACATAAAAGAACGTGTCCGCGATTATCGTGAAGTACATCAGATGTACCAGTCTGAAGAGGCGGCCCGTACACAGGGCGCGCGCTGTATGGACTGCGGTGTTCCGTTCTGCCAGACAGGTATGTTCTTAGGACGCGGCGCGACAGGATGCCCGCTATCCAACCTCATTCCTGAGTTCAACGATCTCCTGTATAAAGGTCATTTTGAAGATGCATACAGAAGACTCCGAAAGACCAACGGCTTCCCGGAATTCACGGGACGTGTATGTCCGGCACTCTGTGAAGGTGCCTGCACATGCGGTGCGGGATTTGCTTCCACTTCCGTAAGAAACAACGAGTGGTTCCTCTCGGAGACCGCATGGAAAAACGGCAACATGAAACCGAATCCTCCGAAGAAGAGAACCGGAAAGAAAGTTGCCGTGATCGGCTCCGGTCCGTCCGGACTCTCCTGCGCCGACCAGCTCAATCACGCGGGACACAGTGTCACGGTATATGAGAGAGCCGACCGTCCGGGTGGACTTCTCATGTATGGTATTCCGAACATGAAACTCGATAAGCAGGTCATTCTCCGTCGTGTGAAACTGATGGAAGAAGAAGGCATTAAGTTCAAGTGCGGAGTGGAAGTCGGACACGACATCACGATCGAAGAGATCAGAAGTTCTTTTGACGCAGTCGTACTCTGCTGTGGTGCAACCAAACCGAGAAACCTCGTCGTCGAAGGAAGAGAACTGAAGGGGATCTATTTTGCAGTAGATTATCTCCGTACAAATACACAGGCGCTTTTCGCGAAGGATCACTTCGATAAAGAAGGACCGGCTCCGGATCTTGCGATTTCCGCAAAGGGCAAGCACGTCGTTATCATCGGCGGCGGTGATACCGGTACGGACTGTTCCGCAACCGCGCTTCGTCAGGGTGCAAAGAGCGTTACTCAGCTCGAGATCATGGGACCGCTTCCGGATGTCCGTGCAGTAAATAACCCGTGGCCGGAATATCCGTTCGTAAAGAAAGTGGACTACGGTCAGGAAGAAGTGGCGGCAGTTTATGGCGAAGATCCGCGTCAGTACTATATGTCGACTGAGAAGTTCATCGGCGACAGCAAGGGCAACGTCAAGAAACTCCAGGTCGTTGAAGTCAACTGGCAGAAGGACGAGAAGACCGGACGCATGATCCCGGTTCCGCTCGACTGGTCGAGACACACGATCGATGCCGATCTCGTCATTCTGGCGATGGGCTTCCTCGGACCGGAAGATACGATCCCGGCAGCTCTGAAACTTGACCGTGACGGCCGATCCAATGTATCTGCCGAGTTCGGTAAATTCCAGACAAATGTGGACGGTGTCTTTGCCGCAGGTGATATGAGAAGAGGACAGTCGCTCGTCGTATGGGCCCTGACCGAAGGAAGAGGCGCCGCAAGAGAATGCGACAAATATCTCCGTGGCGGACAGGGGATCCTGCCGTAAAGACAAGTGCTTTTCAAAAAGAAAAGAAGTGCTTCCGGAATTGACCGGAGGCACTTTTTGTTTTCTTCAAAAAATGACGATTCAGTGATACGTTTTTGCTGATGTTAGGGTATACTTGTTTTTACTATTCAATGAAGGCAGGTGGTCGAGATGGAACAGGATAAGCGACTGGTATTTGATACCATTCCGGAGAAGTTCGATAAGTGGAGAGTAAAGTATAATCCCGAGTTGTTTGAACGGATCATAAAGGAAAGTGATCTCGGCCCGGGGAAGTCCTGCCTTGAGATCGGACCCGGCACAGGCCAGGCATCGGACTTCGCAATCGAGAGCGGATGTGATTATCTGGCGATCGAGCTTGGCGAGCACCTCGCGGCGAAGATGAAGGAAAAGTATTCTTCCTATCCGAATTTCGATATCGTAGTGGATGATTTTGAGACGCATGATTTCGGAGATAAAAAGTTCGATCTGATCTTCTCGGCGGCGGCGATCCAGTGGATCGATCAGGACGTTGCGTATCGAAGGGTCAACGAGCTTCTCAAGGACGGCGGTATCCTCGCAATGTGCTTCATGAGAGCGGATTACCAGAAGAGCAATCCGGAGCTGTTCGACGATATCCAGAAGGTCTATGACAAGTATTTCGTGACGAATCAGCCGTACACCCAGAAGTTTGATTACATGAAAGGTGAAGAGTACGGGCTGACATTCCTGGATGCTCTTTCATATCCCGGAAGAAGAGAGTATAACGCAGATGAGCATAACGAATATCTCGGGACGCATTCCACGCACATTACGCTCAAGGATGAATACAGAGATCTCTTCTTCAACGGAGTGCATGACGCAGTTGTGAAACACGGAAACAAGATCGTATTTGATGATCAGTACATGCTCTATCTTTATCGGAAATGAGTTTGCCGCGAAGGTAGAACTCTGACAGCCGCAACCTGATGAAAAAGAAGTCCCTGCCCCGGAATACGGGACAGGGACTTTTGCAGTTTATCGATAGGATGATTAATCCTGTGCCGGTACCGGTGTCGGAGTCGGTGCAGGAGTTGCTTCCGGTGCTTTCTTCTCGCCTGTGGCATCAGGAGAGATCAGGATCGAGGACATGGAATCATTTCCGACGATCGTGGTCGGGAGCTTGCCGTCCCACTTCTCGTAATACTTGTTGCGGAGAACGTTCTCATCGATAGAATCGGAGATCGCCTTGTTGGCATCTGCCTCTGCCTGAGCTTCGATGACCTTGGCATCTGCTTTGGCCTGCGCGTTTGTCTTCGTTACAGCAGCATCAGCTTCCGCTTTTTCGATGTTCTTCTTGTTCTCGATCTGCTGTGTTTCGTAGTCGATCTGCGCCTGCTGCTTCTTCGCGATCTTCTCATCGTATTCTGCATCGAAGGATGCATCGTTGATGACGACCTTGTTTACATATACGACTTCTGTTCCGTACTTCTCATCAAGAGATTTCTGGATGTTATCCTTTGCCTTCGGCTCGATGATGGAACGGTTCGTACAGTCGTTCGGCGACAGTGTTTTTGAAGTGGTCTTAATTGCGGATGCGACGAGTGACTCGCTGACCAGGCCGGCTTCATAGTTCGTTACGTTTGCATAGATCCATGCCGACTTCTGCGGGTTGATCTGGTAGGTGACTGTGATGCCCTGGAACATGACAGTGTTTCTTTCGGATGTCTCCGAAGAGATGGAGTTGTCGTTAAACTTGATGTCCTGCTGCTTGTTGTTGACCATTACGATCTCCTGGACAAAAGGAATCTTGAAATTGATACCGTTGTTCAGTGTCTGCTCCTCGACCTGTCCGAATGTGACACGCACGCCGGTATAACCGGTCGGGATGATGGTGAAAGCATACGAGAACAGAAAACTGACGAGGCCGAGACCGGCAAGAATGATCACGAGCTTCTTGTTGAGCGGGACTTTCTTCACGCCCTGCACCGAGGTGCCCGCGGAGTTGAATGACTTCTTGGCGACGAGTGCGATCGCGCCCAGGATCAGTAAGATTCCTAATACACGAAAAATAAGATTCAGCATATCTTTATCCTCCTTCATAATGAAGCGTTTTTCCTGCTTCGAAGGATATTATATCATAGCGTGTAAACGCATAAAGACAGCGCGTATCGGGTTTTATACGTGTCATTTGCAGGTGGAAGAAGAAATAGAGTTATTCCTGTTGACTTCACCTGGCAAAATGGATAAAATGTTAGTGCCCTAACAATTATTTGTTCAGGACACTTTATTTTGTCCGTATAAACGGACTGAAGGCTTGGTAATCTATGACTAAAAAGAATGACACTTCGGCAAAAGCACCGGTCAGGGATCTCCATATGGGACCCTATGTCCGTCATCTGTCGAAGTCGATCCGGCTGGCCATTGATGAAGCTCTTGATAAGGAGTTTTCTTCCTCGGGCGAGACGAGGCTGACTTCTGTGCAGGCACATGTCATGGGGTATCTCAACATGCAGCACGAACTCGGCAATGTGGTCTATCAGAAGGATATTGAGCAGGTGTTTCATATCCAGAGAAGTACGGCCACGGGTATCCTGAAACTTCTTGAACAGCGGGGATCGATCCGCAGGGTGAGCGAGCAGAGGGATGCGCGTCTTAAGAGGATCGAGGTCACGGAGAAAGCGAGGCTTGCAAAGAAGCGCGTAGACTCGACGATCGAAGGCGTAGAGAAGAGACTTGTCCGCGGACTGACAGATGAAGAAATCAAGACATACATTGAATTGACAGAAAAAATGAGAAGGAATTTGGAAGAATGATTAGACGATTATTGAAATCAGTACGAGAGTACAAAAAACCGTCGATCCTCGCTCCGGTCCTTGTCTCCTGCGAAGTCGTCATGGAGGTACTGATGCCTCTTCTGATGAGTAAGCTGATCGACAAGGGTATCGAGAAGAGCAACATGAACTATGTGTGGGCGATGGGTTCGCTGCTTCTGGTGTGCATGTTCATCTCTATGGCATTCGGAGCTCTATCCGGAAGAGAAGCGGCAAAGGCCAGCGCCGGTTTTGCGAAGAACCTGCGTCATGACATGTTCCACAACCTGCAGACGTTCTCTTTTTCGAACATCGACAAGTTTAAGACAAGCAGTATCATTACAAGATTGACCACCGATGTTACAAATGTACAGAACGCATACCAGATGGTGATCCGTATCGCGGTAAGAGCCCCGATCATGCTGATCTTCGCGATGTGTGCGAGCTTCTATGTGAATCCGAAGGTCGCCCTGATCCTTCTGGGTATCGCGCCGGTCCTGCTGCTCGGACTGATCATCGTGTTCCGCTATGCGCATCCGATCTTCGTACGTATGTTTAAGAGATTCGACGTCATGAACAACGTCGTTCAGGAGAATGTAAGAGGTATCCGCGTCGTTAAGTCTTTCGTCCGTGAAGATTACGAGATCGAGAAGTTCACCGAAGTATCAAATGAGATCCGTAACGACTCGGTCAAGGCCGAGCGTGCGATCAACTTCAACGCACCGCTTATGATGGCAAGTGTATATACAGCGATGCTCCTGATCTCCTGGATCGGTGCCAAGCTTGTCGTAAACGACGAGATGACCACAGGACAGCTGACATCGATGTTCTCTTACACGATGCAGATCCTGATGAGCCTGATGATGGTGTCCATGATCATCGTTATGCTCGTTATCTCCAAGACTTCCGCCGAGCGTATCTCCGAGCTTCTCGATGAGACGCCTGACATTACGAATCCGGAGAATCCGGTCATGGAAGTGAAAGACGGATCGATCGATTTCGACCACGTTTACTTCAGCTATTCCAAGAAGAAAGAGAAGAGCTGCCTGATGGACTTCGATATTCACATCAAGTCCGGTGAGACTATCGGTATCATCGGCGGTACCGGTTCCGGTAAGTCCTCCTTTGTTCAGCTGATCCCGCGTCTTTATGATGTTACCGATGGTGATATCAAGGTCGGCGGTGTGGATGTAAAAAACTATGACCTTGATGTCATCCGTAACAACGTTGCCATGGTCCTTCAGAAGAATGTACTCTTCTCCGGAACCATCAAGGATAACCTCCGCTGGGGTAATCCGGATGCGACAGACGAAGAGATGATCCAGGCATGTAAGATCGCGCAGGCAGACTCGTTTATCAGTGCTTTTCCGGAAGGATATGACACGTATATCGAGCAGGGCGGTACGAACGTATCGGGCGGCCAGAAGCAGAGACTCTGTATTGCCAGAGCGCTCCTGAAGAAGCCGAAGATCCTGATCCTCGACGACTCGACAAGTGCTGTCGATACCGCGACGGATGCGCAGATCCAGAAGGGCTTTGCCGAGTATATCCCGGGCACAACGAAGCTTATCATTGCACAGCGTATCTCGTCGGTTGAGAATGCCGACCGCATCATCGTTATCGATAACGGCAAGATCAATGCCATCGGAACTCACGAAGAACTCCTTGCAGGTAATGAGATCTACAAGGAAGTATATGAATCCCAGAAGAAGGGAGGTGATCAGTAATGCCGCCGCCGAGAGGAGCACGTCCTATGAATCGGGAGGACATGAAGAAGAACCCGATCGACAAGAAACTGATCAAGAGACTTATGTCTTATTTGACAGGCAAATACAAGGTATTACTGGGCATCGTTATCTTCTGCATTCTGGTAGCCTCTGTCACTTCCGTTTTGGGTAATATGTTTATCCGAAACCTCATCGATGATTATATCGAGCCGCTTCTGATCAGCGGAGATAAGGATTTCTCCGGACTGGCCAACTGGATACGGACCGTCGCCATCATCTTCGGATTCGGCGTACTGGCCAACCTCTTCCAGGGACAGATCATGCTCGTGATCTCCAACAACGTACTTAGAAATGTACGTGATGATATGTTCAAGAGCATGCAGAAACTGCCGATCTCTTACTTCGATACGCACTCGCACGGTGACGTGATGAGTCATTATACCAATGATGTTGATACGCTCCGTCAGATGATCTCGCAGAGCTTCCCGCAGATGATCTCTTCCGCGATCACTATCGTTGCAACGCTGGTAGGTATGATCATTACCTGCTGGCAGCTGACGATCGTTGTACTCTTCGGTACCTTTACCATGATCTTCCTGATGGGAAAGATCGGCGGCAAGAGCGCCAAGTACTTCATGAAGCAGCAGGCATCTCTCGGTGATGTCAACGGATACATCGAAGAGATGGTCAACGGCCAGAAAGTCGTAAAAGTATTCACATATGAAGACCGCTCGAAAAAGGCCTTTGATGAAAAGAATGAAGAACTCTGTGACAATGCGACGAAAGCGAATATCTTCGCCAATATCCTGATGCCGATCATGGGCAATATCGGTAACGTCCTGTACGTGCTGGTCGCCTTCATCGGCGGTTTCCTGGCGATCGAGTGCGGTGTCTCCGCAATCTCCGTCGGTGTTATTGCTTCGTTCCTGCAGCTGACCAAGGCGTTCGTTATGCCGGTATCACAGGTATCGCAGCAGATGAACTCGATCATCATGGCGATGGCAGGTGCCTCCCGTATTTTCAAACTTATGGATGAGACACCGGAGGACGATAACGGATATGTTACCCTCGTTCACTGCAAGAAGGAAGGCGACAATCTGGTCGAGGTTCCGGAAGACGAGGCGCTCTCTTTCAAGCGTGCTCACGGCGGAAAAGATTCCTTTGGCGGAACATCTTATGTCTGGGCATGGAAGCATCCGCATCAGGACGGTACGCTGACCTATGCCGAGGTTAAGGGCGATGTAAGACTCTTCGACGTTGACTTCAGCTATGACGGCAAGAAGCAGGTCCTCTACGATATCTCGCTCTACGCGAAGCCGGGTCAGAAGATCGCTTTTGTAGGTGCGACCGGTGCCGGTAAGACCACGATCACGAACCTGATCAACCGCTTCTACGATATTGCCGATGGTAAGATCCGTTATGATGACATCAACATCAATAAGATCAAGAAGGCGGACCTCCGCCACTCGCTCGGTATCGTTCTTCAGGACACGAACCTCTTTACCGGTTCGGTCATGGAAAACATCCGTTACGGTAACCTGAAGGCGACCGATGAGGAGTGCATCGAGGCGGCGAAACTTGCTAACGCACATGACTTCATCAGCAAGCTTCCGCAGGGTTATAACACAGTTCTTACCGCTAATGGCGCGGAGCTCTCGCAGGGCCAGCGTCAGCTGATCGCGATCGCGCGCGCCGCGGTTGCGGACCCGCCGGTCATGATCCTCGACGAGGCGACCTCCTCGATCGATACACGTACCGAGGCGATCGTGCAGCGTGGTATGGATGCCCTGATGGAGAACCGTACAGTATTTGTCATCGCACACCGCCTGTCCACAGTACAGAACAGTAAGGCGATCATGGTGCTCGAAAACGGTCACATCATTGAGCGTGGTGACCATGAGTCCCTCATCGCTGAAAAGGGTAAATACTACCAGCTCTATACAGGTGCTTTTGAATTAGAGTAAAAAGTGAATCCCCGGGATGCCGGTCTTGTCGCCGGGACTCCGCGCGTTGCTTGTGCGGAACCGCTCCTTGACAGGCATTTCCGGGGATTTCTGTATTTCTTTTTAACCGTTTTCCGCTCCGGCTGAAATAGGTAATGAATTTTTGTCTTGATATTCTCAAACGGCATGATAGAATGGTTTTGTGCCGGGGATGGAAAGCCCGCACGAAACGGAAAAACAAGGGGTTGTTTTTAGAGGTATGCCGACTATTATTCGAGACAAAAAAGTGGAGAATCGCGGCCGTAAGGTTAAAGATATCAAAGATGAAAGATTCGGTCATCTGGTCGCGATCGAAGAGACGCCGGAGCGCTTTAATGGCAAAGTGATCTGGCTGTGCCGCTGTGACTGCGGAAATACGATCAAGATCACGTCTCACCGTCTTCTTCATACAGAGATCAGTAACTGCTTTGACGAGAACTGTCCGTATCGTGACACGACCCGTAAAGTCCTGAAAGAAGAGGACTTCTCGGGGGAGACGCGCCGCTGTTCTTCGGCAATGGAAGATATCACCGGTCAGGTGTTCGGCGATCTTACGGCCATCAAGATGACAGGCATCAAGAGCGGTAAGAATCTCCAGTGGTACTGCAAGTGCAGCTGCGGCCGTGAGATCAAAGCTTTCGAGCGTGATCTCATTCGCGGTATCAAAACCGATTGCGGTTCTATCCGTCATCGTCCGGGTATGCCTCGAATTGCACAGAAAAACATGAAAAAGGCGTAATTTGATATAGGCAAATTGCTGTTACCCTCCAAAAAAATAAGAAAATCATTCTGAAAAATTCGCAAAAAAGTGTTTTCAAGAAAACACTGTAAGTGTAAAATTTTTACAGAAATACAAACTGGAGGATTTTTTCTATGGGTAAATATTTCGGTACAGACGGTTTCCGTGGTAAGGCCGGCGTTGTCCTTACGGCAGAACACGCCTTTAAGACCGGTCGTTTCCTCGGCTGGTATTATTCACAGAAGCATCTGGAGTCCGGTAATTCGGATTGTGCAAAGATCGTAATCGGCAAGGATACACGCCGTTCTTCTTATATGTATGAGAACGCATTGGCAGCAGGCATCGTGTCTTCGGGCGCAGATGCTTATTTATTGCACGTAACTACGACACCCTGCGTCAGCTACATCACCAGAACTGAAGAGTTTGACTGCGGTGCGATGATCTCTGCAAGCCATAACCCGTACTACGATAACGGCATTAAGCTGATGAACTTCGAAGGCGAGAAGATGGATGACGATCTGCAGGATCAGATCGAGAAGTACATCGACGGAGAGCTTGAAGAGCTTCCTTACGCTTCCGAAGACAAGATCGGTAAGACGATCGACTATTATTCCGGCAGAAACCGCTACATCGGTTACCTCGTAAGCCTGGCAAGCCAGTCTTTCGAGAAGCACAAGATCGGTCTTGACTGCGCTAACGGCAGCTCCTGGATGATCGGCCGTGCGGTATTCGATGCTCTCGGTGCCAAGACATTCGTAATCAACAATGCACCAGACGGCGTGAACATCAACACCAATTGCGGTTCCACTCATATTGAGGGCCTGCAGAAGTATGTTATCGACAACAAACTTGACCTCGGCTTTGCTTTCGATGGTGACGCAGACCGCTGCCTCGCAGTCGACGAACTCGGTAATGTCGTCAACGGCGACAAGATCATGTACATCTGCGCGAAGTATATGAAGGAGAAGGGCGAGCTCGATAACAACACAGTTGTTACCACTATCATGAGTAACTTCGGTCTTTACAAGGCGCTCGATGAGGCAGGCATTGCTTACGAGAAGACCGCTGTAGGCGACCGTTATGTATACGAGAACATGAAAGAGAACGGTCACATGATCGGCGGCGAACAGTCCGGTCATGTTATCTTCAGAAAACACGCACACACCGGTGACGGCGTTCTTACCGCTGTTATGCTGATGGGCGTTCTTATCGATACGAACCTCCCGCTCTCCCTGCTCGCAAAGGGCTGCGAAATGTATCCGCAGGTTCTCAAGAATGTTGTTGTTGACGATAAGGACGGCACACTTGCTGATCCGGCAGTTCAGGCTCAGGTTGAGGCCTGCACCGCAGAGCTCGGCGACAACGGCCGTGTTCTTCTCAGAAAGAGCGGCACCGAGCCGGTACTCCGTGTTATGTCCGAAGCCGGTTCTCTTGAAGAGTGCGAGAAGCAGGTTGACGCAATCATCGCCGCAATGGAAAAGAGCGGTCATCTGGTGGAGGTAAAGAAATAATGTATACGATTAATGACCTTTATGATCTGACACAGACATATCCTCAGGTTGCTGAATATCTCGGCAAGTTCACATACCCCTGGGAGGCACTCTCCGGTATCACAGATCTGATCCTTGAGATCGGTAAGACTCTTCCGGAAGACGAGTTCGATCATCCGTCCGAGGACGTATGGATCGCTAAGGATGCAAAAGTGTTCGCTACAGCATATATCGGCGGACCTTGCATCATCGGCCATAAGACAGAAGTACGTCAGTGTGCATTCGTCCGTGGCAGTGCGCTCGTAGGTGAGGGCTGTGTCGTCGGTAACTCCACTGAGCTGAAGAACGTTATTCTGTTCAACAGCGTACAGGTTCCGCATTATAACTACGTCGGTGACTCGATCCTCGGTTATAAGTCCCACATGGGTGCAGGATCCATTACCAGTAACGTAAAGAGCGATAAACTCCCGGTCGTCATTAAGAACGGCGATGAGCATATCGAGACCGGCAGAAAAAAGGTCGGCGCGATGCTTGGAGACTTCGTTGAGGTTGGCTGTAACAGTGTTCTAAATCCGGGAACAGTGATTGGAAGAAACAGTAATGTCTATCCGACGTCCTGTGTCCGCGGTGTGATTCCTGAGAACAGCATTTATAAAGATCAGGGCAACATCGTGATCAAGAGAAAGTAAAGAAGAGCCGCGCGTGTTAATCATGCGCGGCTTTTTTATATAACTGCGCAAAACTTAGGTACAAGGAGGTACATTTATGAAAGTTATTATCGCAGAGAATTATCAGGATGCCAGCAAGAAGGCGGCGGACATCATGGAAAAGATCATCCGTGAGAAGCCCACATGCACCATCGGTCTGGCAACAGGATCAAGCCCGGTCGGCATGTATCAGGAGCTCTCCCGTCGCTGCAAGGAAGAAGGTCTGGACTTTTCTCAGATCCACTCCGTAAATCTCGACGAGTATGTAGGACTTGAGCCGACACACAACCAGAGCTACCGTTACTTCATGGACACCAACCTCTTCGATCACATCAACATCGATAAGGCGAATACATATGTAGCTAAGGGAATCGGCGATGTGGACGAGAACCTTAAGGAATTCAACGAAGTACTTGATAAGGCTGATATCGAGATCCAGGTCCTCGGTGTAGGTCCGGATGGTCACCTCGGCTTCAACGAGCCGGGCCCGGTTCTTTTCGACGGTGCGCATAAGGAATTCCTTGATGAGTCCACCATCGATGCTAACGCCCGTTTCTTCGCAACACGTGATGAAGTTCCGCGTTATGCTGTAACCATGGGTATGGGTAACATCATGCGTGCAAAGGCGCTCCTGATGATCATCAACGGCAATAAGGTTGATGCTGCGACAAAGCTCCTGATGAATGATACTATCGATCCGATGTGCCCTGCGACATTCATGAGAATGCACAGAGATGCAACTGTCGTTCTGGAGAAGAAACTCGCTCTGGAGATCGGTTACATCAAAGAGTAATCGCTTATTAAGATCGCAAAATAAATACCTTCTCGCACTGTCCTCGGGCGTTGCCCTGCGGAGGCGCGGAAGGTATTTTTTTGCGCTCTATTTCTGTGTGCGATTACTCTTTGATGGGCACGCGATTGTGGGAAAGATACGAGTGGTTTATTCCGTGTCGGGCGGGTGTGCGGTAGAATGAGTGTAAGTTATTCTTTTACGGATGTGATGTTATGAAACTTCGAAAACTGTCTTTTGATTTGAGTGTGTGTAAGCTTAAGGATCTTTCCGGGATCGATCTTGGGAAAGAGTTCTTTTTCATCGGGAAGACCGACGAGGAGATCTCGCTGGTCTGTAAAACAGAAGATGTGCCCGAGAATTCGACGGACCGGGATGACGGGTGGAAGGGATTCCGTATTGAGGGAGTTCTGGATTTTTCCCTGATCGGGATCCTGTCGAAGATCTCCGGGATCTTAGCGGATAACAAGATCGGGATCTTTGCAGTGTCGACATATAACACGGACTATATCCTTGTGAAGAAAGAGAACTTCGATCGTGCGCTGGACGCGCTGAGAAACGAGGGGTATGAGATCGCATAAGGCATGTGCGGGACAAGTGCTTTTCGGGAGGAAGGATTATGGTTACTTTTCAAAAACTGACTGAAGATAAACTGGATGAATTTATCGGCCTTCGTATCCGCCAGCTGCGCGAGGAAGGCGCGACGGAACAGATCGATCTGGTGCCGGCGCTTCTGGACTATTACCATCGGCATATGGCAGATGGGACTTTTGTGTCGTGGCTTGCGATGGATGGAGAGAAGATCGTCGGGACCAGCGGTATGTCGTTTGTCGAGAAGCCGCCGTATTTCAGCTGTCCGAACGGCAGGATCGGGCTTCTGTCGAGTATGTTCTGCGATCCTTCGTACCGGCGGCAGGGCATCGCAAAGGAACTGCTGTCGCGTGTCGTGGAAGAGGCGCGCGCGTACGGGTGCGGCGCGGTGCAGATCACGGCGTCGGATATGGGTGTGCTGCTCTATACGAACTTTGGGTTCAAAAAGAATGGAAACTTCATGCAGTATAAACTGTAAAACGTTTTTGGATTATCGAGTCTGATAACTGGTCTAATGGGGGCCGGCAATTAGGTATGATATTAGACATATGGCGCTGTAGTCTAATAAGTGGTCTGATGAGGCATGCAAATCAGACCACTTTTCTGACATTTGGGGCTAAAGTCTGATAATTAGCCTAATCTGGCATAGAGATTAGACCACATATTAGACGTGGACCACTTACTTCACCTTATAGATGATAAGGGATCCGTCGGTGGAGGTGAATACACGCTCGCCGAGGCTCTCGAAGCATGGATAGTAGATGAAGCCGAACTGGTCGAGTTCCATCGATCCGCAGATGATGTAGTGGATGTCGTACTTGTTGATAAGACTCATGACTTCATTGACGTCAGTGCTGGTGTAGATCGCCGCGACATCGCTGTAGCGTGGGAGGATAAAGATGTCCCATACGCTGTTGTTCGGATCATCTTCGTAGGCGCCTGTTTCCGGGTTCGTCCAGCCATGGAAATGCCACAGCCACTCGTGTGTCTGCCAGCCGATCACGTTCGGAAGACCGGTGTAGGCGGAGACGATGCATCGCTCTGTGTAACTATCACCATAGGCTTCGCAGATGTTTACGCTGCCCGATTCGTTCTCGTTCAGCCAGTCGATCGCCTCTTCGTAAGGGATCAGGGCACCGGCATACCGCATGCTCTGATCTTTATATGTCTTCTCGACCGGAACGAACTCCGGAAGATATGCGGTACCATCCAGACCCTTGTAATTTGACATCTTGATCTCACCGACGCGCTGGTCAAGTGCGCGGAGGGTGTAGTGACCCGGGATCAGGATCACGAGGATGAGAAGCAGGATCGAGACGGCCAGTCCCCAGTTGGAAAGATTTCCCGCACGGGTGACGTGCGCCATAAAGCGGAAGACGGTATAGGCTACGACGAGGGAAAGAAGCACGAAGCCCGCGAATGTGAACTTAAACATCGTGTTCGCACGCTGGTTGTGTATGCCGTAGATATCCGGTACGTAGATGATTTCCGGTGCCAGGATCATCATCAGGCCGACAAATCCCATACCGACCATGAAGATGTCGATGATGGATCTCTTGCGGAAGAATTTCGTAAGGAGATTGTCTCCGAATCTGGCAAAGTGGTAATCCATCAGATGGAAGAAGTAGAGGATCGACAGAATGAGAGCCGGCTTTTCGGTTTCTTCGTAATCACAGTCTAAAGAAGCAGGCTTAGGCATGGGTTTTTCAGGGGCAGAAACGTCAGGCCGGGCATCGACCAGGTCAGGGTCTTCTGCTTCGGAAGAATCCTCTTCTTCGCTGCCTGAAACGTATATGGAAACATCATCTGCTTCCGAAGCGTTCGAGGAGACATATGCCATCTTCGGCCGGCGGGAAGCGGGCTGGATCTTCTTCGGACGTGTAAGCTGAAGCGGAGCGGGAAGAACAGGAAGCCTGTTCTTCTTAAAGGCGTGACGCTCGGTAAATACGACCAGAAGGAAGAGTGCAAGCGGAACCAGTATATGAATGAACCAGACGATCATGAACTGGAACAGAGAGGTGTGTCTGTCGACCAGTTTGATCGTGTTGGAGATCATGTCAAAGTTGTAGTTGAACGACAGAGCCACGAAACTTGAAAGCGAAAAGAACATGGCCATCGAGGTGCCGGTCCGGGAGATCGCGGACGGGAAGACTGTCGACAGTATATAGGCAATCACGAAGATCGCGATCTGCAGGCAAAGATGGACGAAGATATTGCTTGAGAACAGGAGGTATACGCCGAGGATCGCTCCGACATCGAAGAGAAATACCAGGCAACTTCTGAACGTGCATAGATATGTCGACTGGCACCCGTGATAGACAAGCAGTCCCATGGCGCAGAAGACAAAGTATATGAGGAAGTCCCAGTAGTTGCACATCTGGGCAAGACCGAGAAGGAAAGCACAGATGAAGAGTTCGGCGCGGAAATGGAAGTTCATCTCCGATACGATATTCTTTGAAAAATCGTGCGTGCGGCAAAGACCATTCAGTGCTTTTTCAGGATGCTTCGCGTGATAGACCGCGATGAACATGAATGCGATGATCAGAAGGACGATCGTCAGGCTGACAACATGTGCGTGAAGGTCGCCGATCAGATATGAATAGAACGGGAATTCATGGATGGTCCAGTCAGCGTGTTCCGCCGTTCCCTCGAGATAAGGGTCCGGATTATGTCCGATGAATCGCGTGGAATTCGGATAGAAGAAATCGCCGGTCTTTCCGACGTCGATGCCGAGGGCTTTCCATATCTTCCAGAAAAGCACTTTGTTTCCGACGCTCTGCTCGTCGTAGAAGAACGAGTGGGAGTTACCGAATGCCATAGTGCAGAAGGAGGCCAGAAGACCTGCAAAAGGCAGGTAGTGGATCGATACCTGACAGTCCTTTTTCTTCCGGAGGGCGTCGATAAAGAGCTGGCCGAGCGAGTAGGCGGTCATGAACGGGAATGCGATGGCGGTACACATCGAAAGATTGTATCCGACATTCGGGTTGATACCGACTTGCTTGACGAGGTACGAGAAGATGTACTGGCCGAAATAATAGTAGTTGATGGGCTTGCCCGCGAGCCAAGGGTCTTTTGCCGGAAGACCGTCATAGCGGACCATGGAGTTCATGAAGGCAAAGTCCATGAATTTCTCTTCGCCGTTGATGATCGGTGCAAGGCCTCTGCAGAAGCAGAGGAAGACCATGACGGCTATGAAAAGCACTTCCTCCCAGAGGATGTGCGCAATGTTTGAGTTGTCAGAGAGCGCGAGTATGGCGGCGTCTCTCGTCTTCGGAGTCCCCCAGCTGATAATCGCCAGGAGGAAGAACATGAACCATGTCATCGGGCGGCTGAAAGAATTCCAGATGCCGAGGTAGGAGAACAGCCAGAGAGGTCCTGCGGTAAAAAGGATACCGACAATTCTCGAAAAACCGTATCCTGCGGATACGAAACCCTTAAAGAAATGGGCGACCAGCGGGAATGCGGCCCAGCCGTAAAGATAGATCAGTCCCCACCAGCAGAAGAAATCCGCATGATCGTTCTTGAGATAAAGTCCGAGAAGGAACGCGATCAGCGCGGGGGTCAGAAGGAGAAGAAATCTCGGAAGGACTTTCTTGATGTCCACTTCTGAAAGACTCATCATTGACAGACGGTCGCGGAATGTAGTCGAGGATCCGGCTTCCTCTGCTTTTTCAGCAGCTTCGAGGATACTGCCGGCTGTATTTACGTGCGCTTCACGGACCGGATTTGCACCGGAATTACTGCGCGTCGAATTCGAGCTTTTTTTCACGAGAGAAATCCTCCTTGATCTTGGCGACGGTGGCGTTGGCCTGCGATACACAGGCATCCATGCGGAACTTCGAATCTTCAACGGGACTTGGTGTCATGGCGAGACTGCACACATAAAGGCCCTCGACCGGCTGCAGGAATTCATCGAGCGGGTGATTGAGCGGCTTGGCGTAGCGCGTGCGTGTCAGACGCCAGGTACGGACGGAGTTTCTGGTCACGCTCGGGTTCATATACTGAAGTTTCTTAAAGAATGCCTTAAATACATCCGCATCGGACGCCGTCCAGAGCGGAGCGGAAGTCAGAAAGCTTCCGGAAAGGTACAGAACGTGTCCGCCGTATCTTCTTTCACCGACCATGCTCGTGTGCTGGATGATGCGCTGGAACGGCTCGTCGACCGGGAGCATACGCGAGTAGCACTCGGTAAACGGTGATTTCATGAGCATCAGCAGGCACATGTTTGCCTGATAGGTAACGTCCATGAGTGAATCACGGAAGTCAGTCGGCATATTGAGAGCGTGTGTGATGTGTACGAGATTTCGGCACGAACCCGTGTAGAGGATCGTGTCGCACTCGAGGAAGATCGAAGAGGAGTCGGCAAGTACGCACTGCACGCGGTAGCGCGGGCGCGAAGGATCATCGCTCTCCGAAATGTCAGATACCGTGTAGCCGTACTGGATGATGCCGCCGTGGTCGGTGATCTCCTGGACAAGAGCTGCCAGAAGCGAGTGGAAACCATTGTCGAGGTATCCGAGCTTCTTTTTGCTGGCTTTACCGTACCAGAGGGAATCGTACCACTGCAGTTCGTCGGAAAGACCAAGGTCCTTGAGAAGTGAGATCAGGGCACGGTCGGATTTTCTGATATGGTGGGGGAGAAGCTCAATATATTCCGAGCCCAGACGGGAACAGGCGAGCATGCCGCCCGGTGTGGACTGCTGTTCGACGACCTGCACACGGAATCCGGCCTGCGCCAGCTTATAGGCACAGACCAGTCCGGAAAGACCGGCACCGATAACACAGATCGAGGTTTGCTCCTGCATGTGTCCTCCCTATCAGATCTTCTTGGCTTCCAGATAGTAACGCTTCTCGACGGCTTCGCCCATGGAGAAGGTCTTTCTCGGGAATACGCCTTCCTTGCTGATCGTGTCAAAGAACGAATTCTTCGATACGTCCGGCAGCAGGAAGCCGAGCTTGTCTTCTGCGGCAAGAGATCTTACGGAATCTTCGCCGTGGATGTAGTCAGTATGGATTGAGTCGGACTCGATGGAATCGAGGAAGCCCTGAAGGGATCCGACTGCCAGTGTGTGGGCAGGAGTTCCGATCACCATCGTGAAGTCTTCCTTGCCGTCGGTAACGAGGATCGTCTGGGATCCGTCTTCTGTGCCTTCTTTTCTAAAAGCACCCGCACCCTCGAAGCTGATCTTCTGGGATGCGAAGTACTTCTCCGCGGCACTCTTCAGAGCATCTTTGGTAAGACCGAAAGTCACTCTGTGGATCGGCTCGAACTGGAGTCCTTCGTCGTGGATGTTGACGATCTCGACGAGGCAGTAACGTGCCGGATGGCTCTCGCGCTCGGACTCCGGAAGTGTCTCGCGGACATTCTCCCAGTGCTTCTTGGCGGTGGCCAGAGAGTGGTTGCCGTCGCCGACTGCGAAAAGGAAACCATCCTCAGAAGCAGACAGCAGTGCTTTTAACGCGGAAATAATACCATCGGCGGTCCCGGAGCCGGCCTTGGTGAAATAACCCTTGATATGGCCGCCCTCGGACATGAGGTCAGTGTCGTAAACGAGGTTGCTGCTGTCCTTCGAAAGGGAAGAGAACGCAGGCTCGATGACGGTCCGTGCCGGGTCGTTGATCAGAACCATGATATGCGGCATCTCGATCGGTGCGCGCTCACGGATGCGGACACGCGGAGGAATACGGGAAAGAACGGTACCCTCGGTCGCGCGGATGCGGCTCTTGTTGCCGGGCGTAAAGTCATACTGCTCGAGATCCAGCGCGAGCATCAGGCCCTTTCTGGAATCGTTGAACTTCGTCTTTCTGTCGAGAAGGATAAAGCCCGGATCGAGCTCGGTAAGGATGCCCTCGCCGATATATTTGTTAATGGATTCCGTGATTGCGGAAAGACGGGCGTCGATCTGCTCCGGGGTCTCTTTCTCAAGGTAAACTTCCGGCAGGAACATGCGAAGTGTAGACGGCGCAGTTCCTACATTATTCTCCACATCCTCCCAGTACTTCGGCTCGGATGTGAACTGGTCACACGCGATGCACGCCCACTTCGAAAGATCTGTGCCCTGCTTCGGCAGAAGGATCTTCGGTGCTGCAACCGCGATATCTTTGTAAATGTAATTCATGGATACCCTCCCATGTAATTGAAAAATAAGCCATAACATTATAGCACGCGTAAAGAGAAAAATCTCCAATCTTCGCTGTTAGTGTTATAGTGGTAGATAGAGAGAGTTGAGTGGAGGTGGAATCATGGCGAATCGGGAAAACAGCAGAGGCAGGCTCCTTTGCCTTCTGGACATTCTTCAGAAAGAGACAGACGCGTCGCACGGGCTTACGATCCAGGACATGATCGGAAGACTCGAAACAGCCGGATTTTCCGTGAATAGAAAGACGCTCTACGACGATATCCGCGCACTTCAGGAATCCTCGATCGAGGTCGAGAAATCCGGCGGAAGAAGTCCGAAATACTATATCGAATGCCGTGATTTCGAGCCCGAAGAGCTCATGATCCTCATCGATGCCGTCGAATCCGCGGGCTTCATGACCGAGAAGAAAAAGGCGGCGATCATCAAGAAACTCAAGAGCCAGACTTCTTCGGGATATGCCTCGGAGCTCAATGAACAGATCCACTATATCGGCCGCCATCACTCGACCAATAACGATTTTATCTATACTGTCAGCGCGATACGCCGTGCCATGACGCAGAAGCATCCGGTGAGCTTCCAGTACATCGACTACGATGTCGATAAAGGCGAGATATTAAAGCACGATGGCATGAAGTACATTCTCCACCCGCTGGCACTTACCTGGAACAACGGTTTCTATTACTGCATCGGCACGCGTCCGGAACAGAGTCCCGAGGGCGAGAAAGACAAGCTTAGAAACTTCCGTATCGACCGCATGAAGAAGGTCACCGTCGATGAGAAGACCCCGCTGGCCAAGCCGCCGAAAGGCTTTAATGTTGCCAAGTATATGGAGGAGTCTTTCAATATGTACGGCAACGAGCCGGTCACGGTGCAGATCCGGTTTAAAAAGAGCCTGCTGACGCAGTTTTATGACCGCTTCGAGCAAAATGTTCCCAAGATGCAGGATCCCAAGGATCCCGGCTATCTTATTGCCAGTGTGACGGTCAATGTCAGTCCCACGTTCTTTGCATGGGTATCCCAGTTCGAGGGAGGCTTCACGATTGCAGGCCCCAAGAGCATCAGAGAGAAGTATCATGAGCATCTTCGAAAAGCACTGGAATCTTAAGCGTATAAATATATAGATTTTCTTATCTAAATCGTGTAAAATATCGGGGCACGCGAAATCAACGGCGCGTGCCCCGCTTTTTACGTAAGGAGACGAAAACGAATGAGACAGTTTACCTCTGATGAATTGAGAAATACCTGGAAGCAGTTCTACATCGACCGCGGTCATGTGGATGTCGGCGCCGTATCGCTGGTATCTGACGGATCGACGGGCGTTATGTTCAACGTCGCCGGCATGCAGCCTCTGATGCCTTATCTTCTCGGCCAGAAGCACCCGCTCGGCACAAGACTCTGCAACGTGCAGGGCTGCGTCCGTACAAACGATATCGACTCCGTAGGTGATAAGAGCCACGTTACCTTCTTCGAGATGATGGGTTCCTGGTCCCTCGGTGATTACTTTAAGAAAGAGAGATGCCAGTGGAGCTTCGAGCTTCTGACACAGGTCTTCGGGTTTGACGCCGATCACCTCGCCGCTACTGTTTTCGCAGGTGACGAGAATGCACCGCGTGACGAGGAAGGCGCAGAGTTCCGTATTGCTTCCGGCTTTAAGAAAGAAAATATCTACTATCTCCCGGCTGAAGATAACTGGTGGGGCTTAGAGTACGGTCCGTGCGGCCCGGACTCCGAGATGTTCTACATCGCCGACCGCCCGGATTGCTGTCCGGACTGTGGCCCGGGATGCTCCTGCGGTAAGTACACCGAGCTTGGTAACGACGTATTCATGCAGTACGAGAAGCATAAGGACGGCACTCTTACTCCTCTGAAGCAGAAGAACGTAGATACCGGCTGGGGCCTGGAGAGAATCCTCGCTTTCCTCAATGGTTCCCGTGATGTATACCAGATCGACCTGTTCGCTCCGGTCATCGCTTATATCGAGAAAGTCTCCGGACAGAAGTACAATGCGGACGAGAAAATGACACGCTCCATGCGTATCCTTGCCGACCACACTCGTACCTCCGTTATGCTCATCGGTGACGCTGCGAAGCTCGTTCCGGCAAACGCAGGTGCAGGCTACGTACTCCGCCGTCTGATCCGCCGTGCGGTAAGACACGCAAGAACACTGAACCTGAAGAAGGACGACATCCTCAAGATCGCAACCATCTTTATCGATGAGATCTATAAGAACAGCTATCCGCTTCTGACCTCCAACCGTGAGTTCATCCTGAATGAACTGACCAAGGAGATCGAGCGCTTTGAGAGCACTCTTGAGAACGGCATGAAGGAGTTCAAGAAGATCCTCGACACCGCTCGTTCTGAGGGAAAGAAAGAGATCGAAGGTAAAGATGCTTTCTATCTTTATGATACGTTCGGCTTCCCGCTCGAGCTCACCACAGAGCTTGCAGAGGAAGAAGGCCTGACAGTTGATGAAGAAGGCTTCAAGGTCTCCATGGAAGAGCAGAAGCAGAAGGCCCGCGACAGCCAGAACTTCTCCGCGAAGCTCAACGCTTCCGCCGGTATCTTTGATACACTTGATGAGAGCATTACCACAAAGTTTGTCGGATATGACGGACTGAATACGGAAGGTAAGATCGTTGCAGTAGCTGACGAATCTTCCCTTAAGGATTCCCTCTCCGAGAACGAGAAGGGTACGATCGTTACTGACGTTACTTCCTTCTACGGCACCATGGGTGGTCAGGTCGGTGATAAGGGTTCAATCAAGACCGCTGATGGTGAGTTTACTGTTACTGAGGCGATCCACCTCCCGGGCGGACGCATCGGTCACACCGGTTATGTTTCCAAGGGAACGATCAAGAGCGGCAGTGCTGCCGGGCTCTACGTCGACGAAGGAAACCGCAGTAATACATGTAAGAACCACTCCGCGACACACCTTCTGCAGAAGGCCCTGAAGATCGTTCTGGGTGATCATGTTGAGCAGAAGGGTTCCCTTGTTACTCCGGACCGTCTGCGTTTCGACTTCTCTCATGATGCGGCGATGACGGCTGAGCAGATCGCTCAGGCAGAAGCAATCGTTAATAAAGAGATTGCGGCTTCTCTCGCAGTACGCACTGATGAGATGAGCCAGCAGGAAGCTGTATCCACCGGTGCGATGGCGCTGTTCGGTGAGAAGTACGGCGATGTCGTCCGTGTTGTCAGCATGGGCAAGGGTACTTCCGGAAACAACAAAGCGGACTTCAAGGATGCTTTCTCCGTTGAACTCTGTGGTGGTACTCACGTTTCCAATACTTCCCAGATCCAGCACATCAAGATCCTTTCCGAGTCCGGTGTTGCGGCTGGTGTAAGAAGAATCGAGGCTCTGACCGGTGACGGCGTGCTCGCTTACTACAAGGAACTCGAGGATCTTCTGAATGAAGCTGCAAAGCTCCTGAAGGCGAACCCGTCCGAGATCGTAACGAAGATCGATCACCTGCAGAAGGACTTGAAGGCTGCGAACTCCGAGATCGAGTCCATGAAGGCACAGGCTGCGAAGGATGCTCTCGGTAATTCCCTCGAGCAGACAGAAGACGTCAAGGGGGTCAAGCTGCTTGCTACGAAACTGGATAATGTTGAGATGGGTGCTCTCCGTGACCTCGGCGACTCCCTGAAGGATAAGATCGGCGACGGTGTCGTTGCTCTGCTTTCTTCCTGCGACGGCAAGGCCAATATCGTCATCATGGCGACAGATTCCGCAGTTAAGGCCGGCGCTCATGCCGGTAACCTCATCAAGGCGATCGCTCCGATCGTCGGAGGTGGCGGCGGCGGACGTCCGAACATGGCGCAGGCCGGCGGTAAGAACCCGGCAGGTATCGACGAGGCTCTGGCTGCTGTAAAGACTGAACTCGAAAAGATGCTGTAAGGAGGAAAAACGTATGTGTTTATTCTGTGATATCGTAGAAGGCAAGATCCCTTCCACCAAAGTATTTGAGAACGACAAGGTCCTGGCTTTCAAGGACATCAACCCGGCAACACCGGTACATGTTCTGATCGTTCCGAAAAAGCACTTTGACGACATCCTTGATATGTCCTCTTCCGCAGAGGGCAAAGAGGCACTCGGTGATGTCCTCGACGCGATCCCGGAAGTAGTCAAGGCAACCGGCATCGACGAAGGATTCAGAATCATCAACAACTGCCGTGAGTTCGGCGGACAGACCGTCAAACACGTACACTTCCATATCCTCGGCGGCGTAAAGCTTTCCGAGAAGATGATCTGACCGGTCGGAAAATATTGGAAATAAAACCGGAGCTTTTCTGCTGGAATTGCTCCGGTTTTTTGCTGCCTGAAACCGTGATAAAATACTTTCGCGAAATATTGTTATACTTTCAGGGACGATATTCTGTGGCGCAAAACGCCTATAGACGCTATAGTATAGGTGAATAGGTTTGTAACGAGCGTGGATTGTTTCTGTTTTTCCGTTATCATGTTCCGCTCGAGTAAGAAGGAGCTGGTTTTATGTGTTTCCCAGCTCCTCTTTTTATGCCCGAAATGCCTGCAAATCCGACGTCCGTAACCAGAAAATTTCAGATATGTCACTTAGATGTTATGTGTTTCGTATATACTGAAAATGTGATTTCAGGCGGTTTGCCTGTGATTTGTGGGGTGAGGAACTAATGGCCAAAAAGAAAAACAGAGTGCTCTGCTATGTGAAAAGATCTGTCGGAGCGGTCGTGATTACCGGTGTGCTGGCAGGAACATGCATGGTACCGTCGAAGGTGCGCGCACAGGAAGACCTCACCTCGGATTATGTGGACCTTACATATAAGACACTTCTCGGACAGGATCCGGATGTCGAGTCCTTCGGGTTCTGGTATAACAATCTCAAGAACGGGAATACCACAGCGGCCGGCATGATCGAGATGCTGACCGAAAGTGAGGCCTTTAAGGCAAAGGGATATGATTCCGGCAAGTCGGTCGATACGGTGTCTCTGGCGATGACCGGAAAAGAGCCGGATCAGGAAACGAAAGCGAAGTATACGGACTACCTCGATAAGGGGGTCAGTCTCCGGACATATATCTACGAAGTTACAAAAGACCCCGGGTTCGCTTCGGCATGTGCGCAGTACGGCATCACGCCGGGTGAGATCACCGATCTCGAGCCGATGGATAAGGATCCGGAACTTGCTGCCTTTGTCGGCGAGATCTTCACGGAGATGTACGGAAGAGCCCCGGTGGCAAAAGAAACCAACATCTGGGTCGAGTTCTTTTACAGCGGAAAAGAAGTCGCACCGACGATCGATCAGATCATTCATTCTTCCGAGTTTGCTTCACTGTCAAAATCAGATGATCAGACGATCGATGCTCTTTGCCATGTAATGCTCGGACGTGATGCGTCTTCCGATGAAAAAGCACTGTACCTTTCGTATCTCGATAACGGTGCTTCCATGAGCTATGTAACCGATAAGATCTCGGACAGCCAGGCTTTTGCAGACCGCTGCACACGCCTCGGCATCGCACCCGGACATGTCACGCTTACCCAGCCGAGAGATAACAACTATGAGCTGACATCTTTCCTGACACGTCTTTATTCCAGATTCTCCGGTAACCGGCCGGGAGCGGACGATCTGAACAAGTATGTCAACGAGACGATCGAAGATCCGGGAAGCGTTCGGGAAGTTATCTCGCAGATGCTTTCCACACCGGAGAGTCAGGCACTTCTGGAAAGTGATGACGATTTCCTGAATACCGTGTTCGAAGTCTTCTACGGACAGGCACCTGAACAGGAGAAGATCCAGGCGTATAAGATCGGTCTGAGTAACGGCATCACGAGAGAGAGAGTTCTGTATTCGATCCTTCAGGATCCGGCTTTTGATACGAAGATGAGTGAGTACGGGATCGATACCCATGTGGAGAAGGTTGTTCCCGAGAAGATCGTCGCACTGACGTTTGACGACGGTCCGTATACAGATGTTACGATGCGTATCCTTGATGTGCTCGAACCGTATGGCGCACATGCGACATTCTTCGTGACCGGTGACCGTGTCAACCGCTACCGCGACTGCATTATCCGTGCGACGAATATGCACTGTGAGATCGGTGACCATACCTGGAACCATACGACACTTACCAAGATCTCTGGAGATGCTGTCCATAAGCAGATCTGGGACACCGCGGATGCGATCTATAACCTGACCGGCATCTATCCGAAAGTAATGCGACCGGTCGGAGGTTCGTATAACTCGACGGTCGCCGAGAATGTCGATATGCCGATGATCCTCTGGTCGATCGATACCAATGACTGGAAATACAGAGACAGTGAACACGTCATCAACGAAGTCCTCACGAATGTCCGTGACGGAGATATCATTCTCTGCCATGACCTTTATGAGACGACGGCGACGGCGATGGAGACAGTCATTCCGGAACTGATCAACCGGGGATATACACTGGTCACGATCAGTGAACTGGCTGAGTATAAGAAAAAAGAACTGCAAAACGGAAAAGCATATTCTTCAATGAGAGGGTGAGAGTGCTTTTCAGATAAAGGGATAAAGTGTATAGTTGCTGATTTGAATATTGGGGTGAAAATCTAGAACAGGGAAGAGTGTACCTATGAGTGAGAAAACGAATGCAATTATCGTGGAGATAAGAAAAGTAATCTGCGGCAAGGATACCGTGATCCTTCAGGCACTGGCCGGAATCCTTTCCGGAGGACATGTCCTGATCGAGGATGTGCCGGGCGTCGGAAAGACAACGATGGCGCTGGCATTCTCCCGCGCGATGGGACTGGATTACGGACGTGTACAGTTCACGCCGGACGTTCTTCCTTCCGATATCACCGGTTTTTCTGTATTCGATAAACATTCCCAGTCCATGGTGTACCAGCCGGGATCTGTCTTCCATAATCTCTTCCTGGCGGATGAACTGAACCGCGCATCGAGCCGTACGCAGTCCGCGCTTCTGGAAGCGATGGAAGAAGGTCAGGTCACGGTCGACGGTAACACATATGCACTTCCGAAACCATTCACGGTCTTTGCGACACAGAATCCGTCCGGCGCATCCGGAACGTCTCTTCTTCCGGACTCACAGATGGACAGATTTGCGATCCGTATCTCGATGGGATATCCGTCCGCCGATGCGGAAAAAGCAATGCTCGAAGATAGAAAAGACGGCAATAACCCGCTGAATTCCGTACGCTGCCTCTGCAGTGCATCGGAGCTTCTGGCGATGCAGGAAGAAGTCAGCCGCGTGTTCGTTTCCGAACCTCTGCTGGACTATATCATCGCACTGGTTGCCGGTACGCGTACGCATGACGATCTTGAGAGAGGCGCAAGCCCCCGTGCGACACTTGCACTGACCTCCATGGCAAGATCCTATGCTTACCTTTTCCACAGAAATTACGTGATCCCGAGCGATATCCAGGCCGTATTCACACCGGTCATGGGACACCGTCTGATGCTCACTCCTGAAGCGGAAGTAAGCGAAAGACGCATCACCGATATCACCCGTGAGATCCTCAAATCGGTTCCCGCACCGAGAGTCTGACAAGGACGTGCATCACGTATGTTCAGGAGCTGGTGTATCTATATCCTGGCGCTGTCCGGCGTCATCGCATTTTTCCTTTTCTACCAGATGTGGCTGGCATGGTACTGTCTGATCATCCTGCTGTTGATCCCGATCCTGGCTCTTCTGCTGTGCCTGATCTGCGGGACGAACCGGAAGGTTTATCTGACGTCGCCGAGAAATGTAAAGATCGGGGATCAGGCCTTCGTTGATCTGGCGGTCACGGGAACAGCGGTCAGCGGTTTTTCCGTACTGCGCATCAACTACACGATCCATGAGAAAATGACGGATAAGATCACAAAGAAGAAGCTCTTCGTCCATGGCGACAAGCGAGTGAGAATCCCGATGGACACGGCCCACTGCGGTGCTTTTCGCATGGACTTAAAAAAGGTCAGGGTATACGATCCGTTCGGACTCTTCGGAATCACGAAGAAGTGCCGTTCTTCCTGTGAGCTGATCGTCCAGCCTGTCCCGCAGATGCCGGAGGCGCTTCCGGATATGAACGGATTTAAAGCGAAGAACTTAAGAAGGTCCCAGTCCCCGTATTCGGAGATCTACGACGTGCGCGACTATCTCCTCGGAGACCCGATCAAGAATATCCACTGGAAGGCGTCCGCCAAGAAGGATGCACTTCTGGTAAAAGAACCTCAGGAAGAGTGTTTCGGGCATGCCCGTGTCTTCCTGGAACTGGATTATGACAGAGATATTTTCGACAGAAAGATGGGAGAACTTCTGTTCACGTCGGAGTATTTCCTGAAAAAGGAGATGCCCCACAGGATCCGTGTGCTCCCGCCGAGAAAAAAAGAGATCGCTTTTGAGATCCAGTCGCAGCGTGATCTGGATCTGGCGGTGCTTCGTATCCTCAGCATGAAGATCCCGAAGGAGACAGCCGATGAGAAAAAGTGATTACGTCCTCCCGGCTTCTTCGTCCGCCAAGCCGGTCAACTACATATTCCCGACGCTGCTGACCACGATCCTGTGCATCAGCTTTACGCTTATGCTGACAAGCACGTATGCGCTGTCCGTCAATAAGCAGATGATCATGACCGTTATCCTTTCGATGGCTTTCGTGGCGACCTGCCTTCATATCCTGACCGAGAAGAAAAAGTGGGTATCGCGGGTGATCCTGATTCTGTCTTTGTTTATTCCCGTACTTGTGGTCTGGGCCGATATCGGCGGAGTGAGAAGAGGCGTGGACGCGCTGGCATATGTGCTTAAGAGGTTTACCTTCCGTGACTGGGACTACGACGTCGAGAAGCCGCATGACGCCGAAGGCGTGCTGACGGGTTTTCTCCTTGTTGTGAATATTCTTCCGGTCCTGTTCACTTCGTACGTGATCGCGAGAAGAAAAAGTATCCTCCTTTGCATTCCTTTCTATGTGCCGTTCCTCTTCCTGTCGGTCGCGCTGAACTATAAGTTCCCGGAGCAGCTCTGGTGTGAACTTGCCATCGGCGGAATCATTCTTCTTTGCCTGTTCCACTGTCTCCGTAAGAGCGACCGAGTTGCAGGGGACAGGAAGCTTCTGATCATGACGGTGCCTGCAATGTGCCTGGCATTTCTGGTTGGGATATGGTTCCCGCAGGAAGGCTATGACAAGAATAAACTCGCCGTCCGGAGCCTGAACAGTATCGAAGAGTTCTTCGGACAGAGCAAGCTTCCCGGCAATCTCGGCAAAGTATCGGGTTCGGGTTCGGACAGCGATAAGAAACCCTATATGGGCGGAATCGAGATCTCGCAGGAGGATGGCGAGACTTCCTTTTCCCGTGTCGAGCATGAATACGAAGATCTGAACAGAGTCGGAAACTTCGATCCGCCGGACTATGTGCTGATGAAGGCCTGCCGGTATGATCTGCTGGATTATGATATGGGGAGCACCTATCAGGGCGATCTGCCGATTGAACCCGGCGACCGGGCTCTTTATCTTAGAAACCGTTCGCTGGATACCTATACCGGTCATGAGTGGGGCAATGCCGAAGAAGAACCCCGATCTGAGCATATCTATGCGGAGGATGCAGCATTACAGGCTCGGGTAACCGCATTCGCGCTCAGTGTTGACACTATGGATTCTATGGATTACCACTACTATGTGCCATGCTATGCTGACTTCTATACTATGCTGGGAGACGATACGGGGATCTATCCGGGAACACAGGATTTCAATGTCCTCCTATCCCTCGGCGAATCTGATTCGACGATTAACACCTATCCGTTCTATGGAGTTCCCGTTCAGAGATCTGCAGATGTCTGGTCCGAGGAGTATCTGAAGTATGTGAATACGACCACTCTTGATGTGCCGGAGGAGACGCGTAAGCAGATCCTGGACAGCGGTCTTCTTCCTGAGTGGTATATGGCGCTTTATAACGGTGAGATCGAGGCCTCAGTCTATGATAAGGTCATCGCCGTCAGCACGTTCGTCAACAAGCTCCATCCGTATGATGCGCACACGGATTACCCGGACGAGGATAAAGATTTTGTCGTATGGTTCATGGAGGATAGTCAGACCGGTTTCTGTGTGCACTATGCGTCAACGACCGTCATACTTCTCCGTATGCTTGGTGTGCCGGCGAGGTACTGTACCGGATATATGCTCGACAACATGCTTATGTCTGCAAAGGATTACTTTGTTTCCACGAAGGATGCACATGCCTGGTTCGAGTTTTTCACTCCGGAATACGGCTGGGTCATGGGAGATCCGACACCGGGTAATTCCCTGGTTGCGGATGGCTATGATGTGCACGCTCTGATTGAGAAATACGGAATCCCGAGCAGTGCGGAAGAACTGATGAAATACGGAGAACCTGATAACCCGACGGTGACACCAAAGCCCGGAAACAGAGCCACGCCGACTCCGCGTCCGACCGGTTCTGCGGGAAAAGCACCCGATGGCGGCAAAACACCCAGAGCTGACGGAGATTCGGGAAACTCATCCGACAGCAAAGGTTTGAAGATGAACCCGATCGTACGTAAGATCCTTCTCGGTGCGGGAGTTGTTATTCTGATCCTGCTTCTGATCCGTGCCATCTATACGGCACTATGGAGAAGAGCCTTTAGCAGAAGCGACATCAATGCCCGGGCGAGAGCCTACTATCACTATTTTTCCTGGATCGGAAGAAAGTGGAACAGGCGTCCTTCTTCGCAGGTAAGAACGATCGCGCAGAAGGCGGCATTCAGTAAAGAAGGCATCACTGAAAAAGAACTGGAAGATCTCGTTTCTTCTGGAAAAAATGAGCTTTTGAAAGCGCGCAAAAAACAGCACTGGTACAAAAAAGTTCCTGTACAGGTTCTTTTTGAAGTAAGGGTTTAAGTGACGTATTACAACAGAATGAATTAATAATGTGAACAGATACAGGCGGATCATAACGCATTTTTGCGGGATGATCCGCCTGAACATATACTTGTGTGTCCTTCTGGAAAAGTCTATGAAGTGGTCAATACTTGCCTTGTTGGATTACTTCTCGTTAGACTTTGCTTCCAGAACTGCTTTCGCCAGCTGATCAGCGCATGATGTCGGCTTAAAACCACAGGTGTTGCCGAGAAGCTTGTCGGCGATGTCATCTGCTTTCCAGCCGTCAACGAGTTTACTGATCGCCTTGAGGTTGCCGTTGCATCCGTTAGTGAAAACGACGTCAGTAACAACTCCGTCATTGATCTCGAAGTCGATCTTGGTCGCGCAGGTTCCGCTGGTGCGATAAGAATAATGCATAGTTGTGTTCCTCCGATAGTGCTTTTGAAATAGAATTTAACCTTTAGATCTTCGGCAGAAGCGAGATGTCACGCTCGACGGGACAGGGTGGAAGGTATTTGCTGAATACCTCAACATATCTCGTGCCGAAAGAGATGGAGACGAGCTCGGAAAAAGCGATGCGTGTCGGCTTCTCGTCCCACTTGCCGTCCGTGTCGAAACCGCGGACGAAGATATAGCGGTCATCCTTCTTCTCGATCCGTCCGATCACGTAGTCAATATTGCCGCTGTTTCTGTCCTCGGACTCGAAGATCGCGTTCAGGCGGTTATGTGAAAGATAGTTCAGCACGCCTTCCCAGGAAGTGATATCGATGTCGGGCTTCTTGACCTGCGCGGTCACGCCCTCGTTCTCGAGGATATCGTTTGTCAGGTCAACCTTCGAATTGATCTCGACAAGATCCTTCAAGCGGCGGACGACATAGCCATCCAGACGGAAATCCTGTTCGTCCATATACATGAAAAGCTCCTCGCCGGCCTTGACCGGAAAACAACTGTAACAGTTCGGGTCGGCTTTTAAAAACATGCGGCAGAGAAGCGTCTGGCGACAGGCTTCTTCCAGGACTGCGGTGATCTCGAATTTCTTCATGGTACCCCTCCTGCGCAAAGAAAAATACTTGCTTTTGATTATATCACGGATATATGCAGTCTCATCATAGCAGAAAGCGGGGCGGGGGAATCACCTCCGATGCTTTCCAAATGTAAATATTATGTAAACGGAATAAGGCAAAAAGTTCCGAAAAACACACTATTCTTGGGCGTTTTTTGTTAGAAGAGGCAGGTGCCTTTATGATAGAATTATTATATCGGATTCTGCCGTGTGTCACGTGGGGGTGTTAGGGGCAGAACAGAGGGTAAGCGAAGTAAAGGCGGTACGGTGTGCGAGGGGCGTTCACCGGTAGTGGGGGTATGAGAAGATTCCGTGTCAAGTTGACGATAATGATCGTACTGGTCGTTCTGGTCAGTACGGGACTGCTCTCGATCATCAGTTATCGGAGAGCCAAGCAGAGCGTTTTTACACAGTCGGAAGAGAAGTACCGCGTAGCCGCAGATAAATATGCACAGGAACTGACCACCTGGCTGAACTCAAATGCCACGATCGTCGATACACTTGCTGCGAACATCGAGTACAGCAGGTTCTTCGACCAGGACGGGGCATTTTTTCATGATTACCTGAAGTCGGTATACGACAGCCTGAATACGAAGGGCTACATCTACGATATCTATTTCACCTTCCCTGACAATACGATGGCTTGTGCATCGGATTTCGTGGCTGACGGCACAGTCGACTTCTCACACGAACGTGACTGGTACAGGGTCGCGGCGGAGACGAATGAGATCTATTATTCTGCACCGTATATGGATTCGGATACGAAGAAGCCGATCATCACGATCTCGAAGGCTGTCCGTGCGGACAGTGAGCTGAAGGGAATTATTGCCGCGGATATCTTCGTGGATGTACTGGTCGACATTATCAACGAAGCGGATGTGGCCGAAAACAGTTATGCATTCCTGGTTGACCAGAATATGAGTGTGATCGTGCATCCGAATGAAGCGTATTCTTTCACGGAAGATCCGATCGGCATGATGCAGGTGCCCGGCTCTCCGTACGCGGAAGTTGTCGCGAATATCCGCGCGGATTCCGATGAGACAGTCTACGTAGAGGACTACGATGGAGTTACCCGCGGGATCGTTGTCTCCAGAATGGAGAACAGCGGATGGCATGTCGGTATCGCTACCAGCAAGGCAGAGATGAAGAAGGGTCTCGGCGGTCTTGTCAGAAGTTACCTGATCGCTGCAGGTATCGCGGCCCTTATCGGCGGAACGATTGCAGTCGTACTTGCGTATGTGCTGGATAAATACAGCAAACAGCAGCAGGAATATGCGGAGAAGGTACTACGTCTTGAGAAGCAGGCGGCCGATGAAGCAAGTAAAGCGAAAAGCCGGTTCCTCGCTGATATGTCCCATGAGATCAGAACCCCGATCAACGCGATCCTCGGCATGAATGAGATGATCATCCGTGAGACGGATAATCGGGAGATCATGGGTTATTCCAGAAATATCCGCCAGTCCGGACAGAATCTTCTGGCTCTGGTCAACAGTATCCTCGACTTCAGTAAGATCGAGAATGGTAAGATGGAGATCGTTTCTGCGCCGTACAACGTGAAGTCGCAGATCTCCTACGTGATGAACTCGATCTCGGAGAGAGCCCGCGCGAAGGATCTCGAACTCGTACTCGATGTCGATCCTTCGATCCCCACGGAGCTTTACGGCGATAACACCCGTATCAACGAGGTCATCATGAACCTGCTGACGAATGCCGTAAAGTACACGGAACAGGGCAAGGTTACGCTGACGATTAAGGGTAAGGAACGTAAGGATGATCCGGAGAAGCAGATCCTCCTTTACGTCGAAGTCAAGGACACCGGCATCGGCATCAAGGAAGAAGACATGAAGCGTCTCTTCGAATCCTTTGAGAGACTGGACGTGCAGAGAAACAGGAATATCGAGGGCACAGGTCTCGGTATGTCGGTATGTACGAAGCTCCTCGGCCTGATGAACAGTGAACTGAAGGTCAAGAGCAAGTACGGCGAGGGTTCCGTATTCTGGTTCGAGCTGTGGCAGAAGGTCGAAAACGATGAACCGATCGGCGAATTTGAAGTCACGAATGCCGAGGCGGAGAGCGACGAAATATACAGAGAAGCTTTCCATGCACCGACGGCGCTCATCCTGATCGTCGACGATACCAAGATGAATATCGCCGTAGCGGCCAGCCTCCTGAAGAAGACGGGTATCCGTATTCACACGGCGCTCAGCGGAGAAGAGGCGATCCGTCTGTCCGATGAGAATAAGTATGACATGATCCTGATGGACCAGAGAATGCCCGGCATGGATGGTACCGAAGCGATGAACGAGATCCGCGGTCTTGGCAACAAGCTCAATGAGAAGACCCCGATCATCTGCCTGACAGCGGACGTTATCCGCGGCGCCAGAGAAAGATATATCGCGCAGGGCTTCGACGATTATCTGACCAAGCCGATCGACGGACGTGAGCTGGAGAAGATGCTGCTTACGTATCTGCCGGAGGAGAAGATCGAGATCGTTGAGGAGTCTTCTGAAGAAAACCGTACCGCGCAGGATGAAAGTACGGAAGTGCTTTACGAGGCGCTGGCTAAAGCCGGGGTGGATGTGAAGACGGGGCTTTATTTCTGTCAGAATGACAGGGATATGTATACGTCGATCCTGACCGAATACTGCTCTGAGCAGAAGACCAAGCTCCCGAACATTCAGACCTGCTATGAGGCACATGACTGGAAGAACTATGAGATCTATATCCACTCACTGAAAAGCACCAGTAAGACGATCGGCGCGAAGAAGCTCTTCGAGCTGGCGGCGGATCTGGAGGCGGCTGCCGGACGCGGGGATGAGCTCGCGATCACGGACGGACACGGTAAGGCGATGGATCTGTATACGAAGACTGTCCGGGCGATCGAGGAAAACCTGGAGATAAAACAGAATGATATTGCCGAGGAGGATGAGATTTTCGAATTCCTCCCGGAGGAGAATAACGAGGACTAGGAGGGTTCCAATGGCGAAGTGGGTTATGGTCGTGGATGACGATACCGCGAACCTGAAAATGGCTGGACACATCTTAAGCAGGAACAACATGCGCGTGACGGCGCTCAAGTCGGGGCACGCGTTACTTGAATATTTACCCGAGAAAGGATTTCCGGATCTGATCCTTCTGGACATCAAGATGCCCGGGATCGACGGATTTGAGACGCTGAAGCTTCTCCGTGAATACGAGAAGTCCGTCAACGCCGAGACGACACCGGTCATCTTCCTGACGGCCGATGAGGATACGAACACCGAGACGCGCGGATTTGAGATGGGCGTATCGGACTTCGTAAGAAAGCCATTTAATCCGGATGTTCTGATGCGAAGGATCGACAACGTCATGTCGAGCCGCTCCGAGATGCAGAACTTAAAGAGTGAAGCGTCGATCGACAAGCTTACCGGACTTCTGAATAAGGGCGCGACCGAGGCCATGATGACCAAGGTCTGCGCGAATACGACCGGATGTCTGATGATGATCGATCTCGACTCCTTTAAGCCCGTCAACGATATTTACGGCCACGATATGGGCGATAAGGTGCTCCTGGGCTTTGCAAAGATCATTCAGAATGCCGTGCCGGAGGGAAGCACCTGCGGACGACTGGGCGGTGACGAGTTCATCGCATTTGCCAAGGGTGTGCTGAACGAGACGACGGTCGCGTCGATCACGAGCCGCCTGAATGACGAAGTCGTCTCCATGGCCAAAGAACTGATGGGCGAGAATATGGATATTCCGCTCGGCGCATCGATCGGCGCGATCTATGTGCCCCGTCACGGAAACGATTTCAATACGCTCTTTAAGCTCGCCGACAAGGCGCTCTATACGGTAAAGAAGAACGGCAAACACGGCTACAGCCTCTATTCGGCCGAGTCCTTCGATGATGACGAAGGAGGAGATGCACTTCCGGATATCTCGGCGATCTCCGGTATCCTCGGAGAGAGAACGATCCCCGATGTGGCACTGCAGCTTGATAAGGATTCTTTCTCGCCTGTGTACCGTTACATCATCCGCTACATCATCCGTAACAGGATCAGCGCGTGCAAAGTGCTTTTCACGCTGGGAAAAACGGAAGATGTTTCCTCTGAAGAATACATGGAACTCCTCGATGAGTTCGGAAACCACATCCGCGAGTCGCTCCGTAAGTCAGACATCCTGATGAGAAACCGCAAGAACCAGTACTTCGTTTTCCTGACGGATATCCGCGAGGACAGTACGGGCAAGGTCATTAACCATATCGTCGAAAGATGGGAACGCCATATGGGAAGAAGGCTCGTCGTCACCTACGAGAGCGAATTCCTCGGCAACGAATATGAAACGAAGTTCAATAAGAAGAAAGACAGAAACGTCATTATCGTCGATGACGATGCCATGAACCTGCAGGTCGCGGGCAAGATCTTAAGCTCCGGCGGTATCCGCGTGACGGCGCTGAAGTCCGGAAAAGCACTGCTGGCTTACATTCAGGATGGCGGCGGATGTCCGGATCTTATCCTTCTCGATGTTAAGATGCCGGATATGGACGGATATGAGACGTTGCAGAAGCTCCGCGCGATCAGTGCGGATGCGGCGAAGATCCCGGTCATGTTCCTGACCGCGGACGAGAGCCAGGGCGCAGAGAGTAAAGGCCTTGCACTCGGTGCGATGGACTTTATCCGCAAGCCTTTCGTTCCGGAAGTTCTGCTTCTGCGTGTGCGGCACATGATCGAACTGGTTACACTCCAGAACCAGCTCAACTTCGAAGTTCAGAAGAAGACACAGGAGAACCGGCTTCTCCTCGTGCACGTTGTCGAGTCACTTGCAGCGGCGATCGATACCAAGGACATCTATACGAGAGGTCACTCGGGACGTGTCGCGGAGTATGCCAAGAAGATCGCGGCGCGTGCAGGATATTCCGAATTCCGTCAGGATGAGGTCTACATGATGGGACTTCTTCACGATGTCGGCAAGATCGGAATTCCGAATGAGATCATCAACAAGCCATCAGCACTGACGGACGACGAGTTTGCCAAGATCAAAGAACATCCGGGGATGGGTGCGAAGATCCTCTCGAATATTAAAGAGGATCCGGAACTGACGGTCGCGGCACGTTACCATCACGAGAGATTCGACGGAAGAGGATATCCGGACGGGCTCTCGGGGTTCGATATTCCGGAAGCGGCGAGGATCATCGCCGTTGCAGATGCCTATGATGCTATGTCGAGTAACCGAAGCTACAGGGAAAAACTGACGGACGAGAAGATCATGGCGGAACTGAACAACGGAAAAGGTTCCCAGTTCGATCCGAAGTTCGCGGATATCATGATTGAGATCATGAAAGAGAAGCTCGAACAAGAATCTAAGGAGAATGCAAATGACTAATCCGAAACAGGCCTCCGAACAGAGCGAACTATTCCATTTATCCCATCTGATGGTGCTGATCACATTTACGGTATGTACGGCACTGCTCATCGGAGAATCGATCCTGATGGGCTGGGAACTGTTTATCCTTCCACTGATCTGTGTTGCCGTGATCATCTGCTGGGTCGTTCACTTCAGACAGGACGCATCTCCCGTATTCCGCCTGCGGATATACGGTATCCTGATGATGTGTACGGCCTTTTTCTATGGTATCCACCGCACATCGACCTTTGATCTTGCCATCGTCATGGCCATGCTGATCATCCTTTTCACGACGACCGGCATGAAGGGCCTGATCACGATGTGCCAGATCACCTACTATGCAACCATGGCTTATAACCTGTCTGTCATGGCCTACGAAGGAGAGACCTTTGACTCTCTGACAGTGACAAGGATCCTTCTTCATCTGGCACTTATATTCGTAGTCGGATGGTTTGCAAAGGTGATCATCGACAGATGGACACAGGTGATCACGAATTCGCAGGATGAGATCGTCCAGCTGACCGAAGCGACAGAGCGTCTCAATGATTTCCTCGCAAATGTTTCCCATGAGATCAGAACACCTGTTAATGCCGTTATCGGACTGACCAGCATCTGTATCGAGAAGTCCCAGAACCGTGAGATCTACGGCGATCTGGTCGCCGTACGCGAGGCCGGCCGCAGGGTGGCGGATCAGATCAGTGATATCCTCGACTACTCCGAGCTCGACCGTAAGAAGGCCGTCAGCAATAACGAAGACTATATGCTCAGTTCTGTCCTCCACGATCTCGTAACCGAGCTTCGTGTGATCAAGTCCAAAGAAGTAGAACTGATCATTGATGTAGACCCGGCGATCCCGGCGGTCATGAATACGGATGTCTCGAAACTGAAGAAGATTCTCCGTGCGCTGATCGGCAACGGACTGAAGTATACGAAAAAGGGCGGCGTCTATGTACGTATCGTCAGTGAGAAACAGAGCTACGGCGTCAACCTCTGTATCGAGGTCACGGATACCGGTATCGGTATGTCGGACTATGAACTCGAGAAGGTCTACGACAGTTTCTATCAGGCGGATTCCGGCCGTGCGAGAATGGGCGGCGGCTTAGGCCTCGGCCTTGCGATCGTATCCGGATTTGTCTCGCTCCTCGGCGGCTTTATGACCATCACGAGCAAGCAGGATCACGGTACGACCGTTCATGTCAGCCTGCCGCAGAAGGTGATCGATCCGACGAGCTGCATGTCTGTTGCACATCCTGACGAACTGATCCTCGGTGCGTATCTCCACTTCGAAAAATACTCCGACCCGCAGGTGCGTGATTACTATAACTCCATGGTACTCAACATCGTTAAGGGCCTGGGTGTCCAGATGCACCGTGTAAATAATCCGGAGGATCTCAAGCTCCTGCACAGCACGATCCACATGACACACCTTTTCGTTGCGGAAGAAGAGTATGCTTCCAATATTGATATGATCGAAGAGTATGCCAAGGATATGATCGTCGTTGTTGTAGCAAACGGTGATTTCAAACTTTCCGCAGGCTCCCGCGCGAGAGTCATGGAAAAACCGTTCTACTGCTTCCCGGTCGTATCCGTTCTCAACTCGAGTATCCATGATAAACAGACAGCCGGATTTAAGATGTACTGCAAGGGCGTCAAGGCACTGGTCGTTGACGATGAACCGATGAACCTGGTCGTTGGCAAGAGCATCTTTAAGAGCTACGGCATGGAAGTTACCACAGTGCTTTCCGGACAGGAATCGATCGATATCTGCAGAGAACAGGTCTTCGACATTATCTTCATGGACCACATGATGGGCGGCATGGACGGTGTCGAGGCGATGAAGAGGATCCGCGCGGATGTCGCGGGAAAGAACGGCGAGGTACCGATCGTTGCGCTTACGGCCAACGCGATGAGTTCTGCCAAGCAGATGTTCCTGTCTGAGGGCTTTGACGGATTCGTCAGTAAGCCGATCGAGACGGATGAACTCGAGCGCGTCATGCGTCAGGTGCTTCCGAAGGCACTTGTTACCTACGAAGAGATCGAGAAGATCGCGGCTACAGAAACGGATTATGAGGAGATGCGCAGAGAACCTTCCCCGAAGGTCAGTGCACTTTCTCTCCGTGAACAGCTCAAGCCGTATTCGGTCGACACCGATGCCGGCATGAAGTACTGCATGGGTGACTTTGATTTCTATAAGTCGCTGCTGGTCCAGTTCGCGACCGAGTCCGAGCAGAAGATCCCCCTGATCGGAAGATACTATGAGTCTTCCGACTGGAAGAATTATGAGATCCTCGTGCATGCTCTGAAGAGTACGTCGAAGATGATCGGTGCCGGCAATCTTTCCGAGTCGGCAAAAGAACTCGAGATGGCGGCGAAGGAGAAGAAGGAAGAATTCATCGCCGAGAACCACTACCCGCTGATGGGTGAGTACAGCCATCTGGCGAAAGGACTTTCTTCGATCCTTTCTGATGAGATTGAGGCGGCCCGAAAGGAAAAGAATAAGACGGAGGACGAAACGGAAGTATCTTCTGAACCGGAAGAGGAAGTCTTCGAGTTCTCCGCCGGTGAAGACTCGCCGGAAAATAAGGAGAATGATGAGGAGATCCTCGAGTTCATTCCCGAAGATGAGGAAGGAGGGGTAGAAAAATGAAAGGCATTATCGACTACATTTTCAGACCCTCGACACACGATCCGGAAGTCGTGAAGTCAATCTATAAAGGAATGGTAAGGACTACGCGCGCGATGGTTGCTTTTGCCATGACATTTGTCTTCGCGTTCTTTCTCTGGACGTTCATCGAGCCTTCCGCCTTTGATAATAGTCTGCCGTTCCACAGACTCCTCTATCTTTCGTTCCTGCTTACAGGCTGTTTCTGGTTCCTTCTTGTAAACTACGCGATGAAGGATTTCGACACAAGATATAAGGTCATGCACTTCTCGAGTCCATTCCTGGGCATCATGATCTACGGACTTTGTATCGCACTGTCATTTGTAAACGTACACTTTAATTCCTATATTGATACGACGATCTTCCTGGCTGTTTCCCTGATGGTACCGATATGTATTTATCTGAAGCCTCTGGAGTACATCTGCCTGGTCACAGTCTCGGATGCGGGCATGGGACTTCTGGTTTACATCGCATATGCGAAGAAGCATATCACGTCACAGGAATCCTTTGTTAACTTCCTCGTGTTCCTCATCTTCCAGCTGGTTATGGGTGTCGTCATGCTCTACACGAAGTACTGCCTGCAGAAAGAGATCGTTACGGCGAACCGCCAGCATCAGGAGATCGAGATGCTCAACAAGGCGCAGAACAGTTTCTTCTCGAACATGAGCCATGAGATCAGAACACCGATCAACACGATTATCGGACTTAACGAGATGATCCTTCGTGAGGATGTTAGTGAAGAGGTTATGGAAGATGCCGCAAACATCAAGTCGGCAGGTAAACTCCTTCTGAACCTGATCAACGATATCCTCGATATGTCGAAGATCCAGTCGGGCAGAATGCAGCTGCTTTCTGCTCCTTATCAGACAGGCGAGATGCTCTCGGATCTTGTCGGTATGATGTGGATCCGCGCCAAGGAAAAGAAACTCGATTTCCATGTCGATGTCTCACCGGAGATCCCGAATGAACTCATCGGTGACGATGTCCGCATCAAGCAGATCCTGATCAATGTCCTCAATAACGCCGTCAAGTATACGAAAGAGGGTTCCGTTACTCTGTCTGTCCAGTGTGAAATGGCCGATGAGCATACCTGCAACATGATCTATAACGTGACGGATACCGGCGTCGGTATCAAGCCTGAGGATATTCCGTATCTGTTCTCGGCATTTAAACGTGTGGATGAAGATTCGAACAAACATATCGAGGGTACAGGCTTAGGTCTTTCCATCGTTAAGCAGCTTGTTGATCTCATGGGCGGTAAGGTCACCGTGAACAGCGTCTACACCAAGGGATCCACGTTCATTATCGAGATCCCGCAGAGATGTGAGACTGAATCGAAAGTCGGTCAGTATAACTTTGACAAGAGCGATGTGCTCAGCCATAAGCAGGAATATGTGCCGAAGTTCGAGGCTTCGGAAGCAAGGATCCTCGTTGTCGACGATAACGAAGCGAACCTCATGGTCGTAAGCAAGCTCCTGCGTGAGACAAAGGTGCGTATCGACACTGCCATGAGCGGCGCCGAGGCACTCAGAAAGACACTGAACATCCGTTATGATGTAATCTTCATGGATCATCTTATGCCGGAGATGGACGGTATCGAGTGCAAAAGGAAGATCCTGGAGCAGACCGGCGGACGCAGCCGTGAGACAAGTATTGTTATCCTGACGGCAAACGCGGATGAGGAAAACCGTGCGCTCTATGCGAAGGAGAACTTCGACGGATATCTGGTCAAGCCGGTCAGCGGTTCGGAACTGGAAAATGAACTGTACCGTCTCCTGCCGAAGGATATCGTGCATATCACCGGTAACCGCACGGAGATCGCGGAAGAGTCGATCTCCTGGATGAACGGCAGCAAGATGAGAAAGAGAGTCGTAATCACGACCGAGAGTGTTGCCGATCTTCCGCAGGAACTGATCGACAAGTACGATATCGCCGTTCTGCCGCATAAGGTCCGGACCTCCGAAGGTATCTTCAAAGACGGAAAGGAAATCGATACCAAAGGTATCCTGAAGTATATGGAGGATGATACCCGCTCGGTCATGACAATGGCGCCGGATGTGAAGGAAGTCGAAGAGTTCTTCTCAAGACAGCTCACGATTGCGAATAACATCATTCATATCTCCATCTCGAGCAAGGTTGAGCACAGCGGATTTGCCGTGGCAAAAGAAGCTGCGAAATCGTTCGACAGCGTATTCGTTCTGGATACCGGTCACCTCTCGAGCGGTCAGGGTATCCTGGCAATCGAAGCCTGCCGTATGGCGGAGGATGGAAAGAGCCCGGAGGAGATCCAGGCCCGCATCGAAAGATTGAAGAAGAAAGTACACACGAGCTTCATCGTGGATAACCTTGACTTCCTTGCCAGAGCCAAGCAGGTCAGCAAAGGCGTGGCCAACCTGGTAAATTCTCTTATGGGAAGACCGGTGCTGGTACTTAAGAAAGGTAATATGGGACTGGGCAAGCTCTACTTCGGTTCCAGAAAGAGAGCCTGGAAAAAGTATATCAACAAGTGCCTCGCCAGTGAGAGACCGATCGATACGAGAATCCTGTTCGTGACCTATGTCGGTATCAGCAAGCGTGATATGGACTGGATCCGTGAGCAGATCAACAAGCGTATGACATTCGATGAGGTCTACTTCCAGCAGGCCTCCCCGGCAATCGCCGTTAACTGCGGCCCGGGCACCTTCGGACTTCTTCTCCGTGAGAAAGATAAGGAGGAGAAGAAGTCTTAGTGGTGATATAATTATCTTGGGATTTTGGAATACCATTTCGAAAAAGGTATTCTTTTGGGGTATTGGTTAACTGTTTAGATTGTAGAGGCCTATATGAAAAAACCATGGAATGTAGTAATTGTTTTGTTGTGTTCGGTTCTTATATGTGCGAGCGTGTTACTGCTATCTAAGAACGCTTTTTCTCCCAAAGCCGAGGTTGAGCTTCAGATCGATACCGGAAGTAAAGAGTATCAGGTTGGTGATCAGTTCCAGATATCTTTGGAAGCAAAGAATACCGGGCGTAGTGATATGAATAATGTTGAGCTCGAACTGATACTGCCGGATGAGATCGGTCTTCGTCAGAACAGTCCTGAACAGACCCGTTCCTGGAACAGCCTTTCTTCAGGAAATGTATTATCTACATTTGTATATACTGAGGCTTTATCGGAGGCAGACGAGGACTCTGTAGTTAATGAGGAGACGAGTTTTCTTAGCAAGGTTGACAGTATTTCGACAAAGATAGCACCATTTGCAGCTATTTTTGCAGTTCTGGGGCTGATCATAGTTTTTGTGATTAGCAAGGAAGGCAGAATTCTAATGGCTGTGTCGCTGACTGTAGCTATTCTGGGCGGCTTTCTGGCGCCGACAATCTATTATGCGATCACTAGTGGCAAATATTCGTATGAGGAGAGAATCACACAGAGTTTCTCGGTCGCAGGCAAAACAGCGACAATCGAAGGTGTCATCCGTTATAACAAGGAAGAACCGGTTTCAGAGACGAACGAGTATTATTTGGTGTATAACTCGAACGGCGGAAACGAAGTAGCATTTCAGAAAGTCAATGAAAATGAGTTAGCGACTGTTCCGGAATTCCCAAGCAAGGATGGTTTTGATTTCACCGGTTGGTATCTGGATGAAGAATGCAAGAATCAGTTCGATTTCGATTCTCAGCATGTTACGGAAGATATCATACTGTATGCCGGATGGGTCGATGAAAGGTATGGTTGGGATTCTGATGGAGATGGAATCACGAATATCCTTGAAAAAAAGTACGGTTCGGATCCATTTGTTTTTAACGATACAAATATTGATTTTGATGGTGATTTGATTCCCGATTATTCGGAACAGTATATTTTTAAAACAAGCTACCAGTCGAAGGATACGGATGGCGATCAGTTAAGTGATTATGATGAATTGATGCTTACACTGACAGATCCTACTCTTCCGGATTCGGATTCGGATGGAGTGGATGACTATAGCGAGGATGCAGATGCTGATTCCCTGAGCAATGGCGAGGAGATCGCAATAAACACAAGTCCTTTAGTTGCAGACTCTGACGCAGATGGCCTGAATGATTCAAAAGAAGTAAAAGAGTTAAAAACAGATCCGTTAGAGCCGGATTCTGATGGGGATCAGGCAAGTGATGGATGGGAAGCTAACAACGGTACAGATCCACTTGCAAAGAACGACAAGTTTGACATATCTGCTACAGAAACATCATCAGATGGAAAAGTGACTGCAACTGTTGATTTGTCGCTGGCAGGAGACCCTGAGGCTGTTACGTTCACAGAATCGGATGTTGACCAGTTACTGGATGAAACGATTCCGGGATGTATCGGAGCTCCTTTCGTTTTAGCCGCAGAAGGTGCTTTTGCGGAGGCTACTGTGAAGTTTTCCTTTGATAGTGGAAGCATCCCGCAAGATGCTGAGTTAACCATCTGTGTATATAATGAGGATACAGGTCTTCTTGATCCTATTCCGACAACGATTGAAGGGAATATCGCGAGTGGAACGGTTTATCACTCTTCCACTATGGTACTGCTGAATAAACGACAGCTTGATGACGTATGGGCAAATGATATTCTTTCTCCCGATTCCGAAGCATACAAAGAGAGTGTATTTGACATAGCGTTTGTTATCGACTACTCGGCAAGTATGGATGATAATGATCCGGACAGACTCAGAATCGAGATTGTTAAACAGTTCATCAGCAAGCTGCGTGATGGTCAGGATCAAGCATCTGTAATCAAGTTCGCAAAGTATGCGACTGTTCTTGTGCCATTGTCCAAAGATAAGACTCTGTTAACGAATACGGTCGACAGTATTACCAATGCCTCCAGTGACGGCTGCGATGATGAGGCCGGTACTAACGGATCGGACGGATTACATGCGGCTTTGGAGGAATTGAAAGCATCTTCTTCGGAGGGAGATTTCAAGTACATTATTTTCCTTACTGATGGTGAGGATAACAACACCAGTTATGATTACGATGTGTTGATTCAAGATGCAATCGATAATAATATCACCATCTTCTCGATTGGTATGGGAGAAGCAGATGAGACCCTTCTGAAGAGAATCGCTGAGTCTACCGGCGGCAAGTACTATTATGCTACTGCAGTTGATCTGGAAGACACTTCGCAGGATGGCTTAATGGACGCTTTCCATGATATTGAGGTCTCCACACTTGATCTTGAAACGGATTCCAATAATGATGGTATCAGTGATTACTATACAAAGCTTCTTTGCGAAGGAAAACTCAGGACTGGTACAGGTATTCCTCTGTTCGAAGGGATTTCTTATGACGAAGTACAGAGCTCGGATGACTATGATCAGGATGGAGTTCCGAATGGTGAGGAGGTTATCGTAAAGTATGATGCGGCCACAGGAAAAACATATATTGCAGTGGTCTCATCTCCGACGAATCCGGATACTGACGGCGATGGAGTGAAAGACGGCGACGATCCGGAACCGCGGAAGAAAGGCCTTGAAGGCGGTGTAATCGGTAAATTGACATTGGTATCATGTTACGAAGAGGAAGATTCCGGATGGACCAGTGGACATGCATTCTTTGTCTATACGAGCTATATTAATGATTCAATCGATTTTACCGGATTGGTGCCAGGTTGGCAAAGACGCGATCGTGATAGTCATTGGTCAACAAGTAATATAGTCAGAGATAGTTCGGCAACAGATAGCTATATTATTGAAGTGGGAGAGAGTGTGGCCATAGGAGATGGTGCGGCCGGTGCAGGATTTGATAGTCTTATTAATGATAGAGGATCCATCATTGATCGTGGTGATACAAATGGTGTTTCGTATAATATGGAAGTCAGAAAGCACTATTCGAGTGACTATTCCTATCTGCACAACACGTATATTTCGATGGATATTACAGAAAAAGATCTGCGTTCGCTTATTTCATTCTGTGGCAGATCCGACGTTTGCTTCTGGTCGTTGACACACAATTGTGCCACGGTAGCTGCTCAAGCCTGGAATCGCCTCTCGGATGAGAAAGTTAACCCATACTCTTTTGACTTCATGCGTGGAGATGTAGCAACACCAAAGGGTTTAAAGGAAGATCTGCGAAAGAACCCGAACCACGGAGAAGACTTCGATTTTATCGGGACACTCGGTCTTTAAGGGAAGGAAAAGGCATGAGATATTTCTGGATAGTTGCAACTGTCTTAGCATTTCTACTTTTTTTCTGTTCGATCCGTATTGCTTTTTGGTGGAAGAAAAACCGCAAAGGTCCGGGTCTAGCTGGAATGATCAGTCGGAATCAGATTGTTTCCTCTATGATTGTTTTAGGTGTAATAGCAGTGATCTGTTTTATTCGAATGATGTTTGTTATTAGGAAGTGAAACATGCTGAAAAAACTAAAAAGAAAAGAACTGATACTCTTGATCGCGGCAGTTTATGCAGCGTTCTTCATGTTGTTCCTGTGCAAGGCATTATTTTCGGATTCATTGAATTATAAAGTGTCATATATAGCTTATGGGGGAGTATTCAAGTACCATTATTTTTACATAGGCGGAAAGAAAATCTCGCTTTACTGGAGTGCGCATATTGTCGGGCTTGCAGGGATGGTCCTTCTGTGCTGGTTTAGAAGAAAGCGGTATGATTATTCGAAAGCATTCTCTGTAATCACAGCGCTTCTTCTTGCTGTGATGGGGTTTATCGGAGCGAAACTTCTATATATTTTCGAGAACTTAAACAAGGTGAAGGAGAAGGGAATCTCTATGAATGGTGTTTCCTTTTTCGGCACAGTGTTTTTTATGCCATTGGCATTGTTGATTATCTCCAAGATAGCAAAGATCGATTACAAAAAGTACATGGACTATTGTACTCCATCCGGGATTCTTATGCTGACGTGCATTCGGACAGGATGCTTCCTGAATGGCTGTTGCCACGGGATCTTCTTCTGGTACAATCATAGACCGGTTATCTTCCCGTCGCAGCTTCTGGAGTGTGTACTGGATCTGATTTTGCTTTATATCATCTATTCGTTGCAGGATAAAGTTAAAGATGGAAGTTTATATGTGTATTTTATGGGTGGCTACGGCATTCTCAGATTTATTGTCGAGTTTACAAGGAATACAGAGGCAACAGTGATCGGCCTTTCAAACGGACACATTTTTTCAATCATATGTATAGTTATCATGATAGTACATATTGTGATTCAGAATCTGGAGAAAACGAAAACAGTAAAAGGAGAGGGTGATTAAAGATGAATCAAAGATGTATTCAGTGCGGTGCGGAGATAATGCCGGGCTTCCAGTTCTGTATGAATTGCGGAGCAGCTGTATATCCGATTGCTCCTGAGCCGGTACAGGAACAGAGTGAGTCATCTGTTGTTCCGAATCAAGCCCACGAGGCGATGCCTCCTGTTGCCGCGCCTGCCCCGATTGAAATGAGTCAGTACCCACCAGTTCCCAATCAGTTTGTGCCCGTTATGGATCCGAATCAGCCTGTTATGAATCAGTATCCGCCGATTCCTAATCAGAATACGCCTGTTATGGATCCGAATCAGTCCGCTATGAATCAGTATCCGATGCAGGGCACAATGCCCACTAAGACTAAAAAACCTAAGAATCCGGAAGTGATGACTCGGGCGGCAAATGCCGGATTGGCAGTGGTTTTATCGTTGTCTTTGCTATTCACAACACTTACGGTCTTTGTGTCATTCAGGAAGGATATATCCTCCAATTCTTTTATGGCCCGGGTTGTTGAGGTTGTCGATGACGGCATAGTATGGGTGATATTGTCTGCAGTGCTTCTGGTAGGATTCTTAGCGCTGTGTATCTGGATGAATGTTAAAAGGAAAAAGGAAATCGTGCTGGTTGTTTCTATTGCGTGTCTTTGCGCGGGTTCACTCTTTCTCCAGTTACAAGGGATAAATGCGATGATTGTAGCTGTTTCCGAGATGATAATGGGCGCAATTCTTCTTCTGGTCTATTCATTCCTTTCCAGAGAGAAAAAGATGACAGATAATGAAGATATAAAAGAGACAGCTGTTGCTTGATCTTGAAACTTAAATATCTTAAGCAGAAAAGGAGCCCCACAATGTGAGGCTCCTTTTTACGCTCGGAATAATTAGTCGCTGAATTAGTAAAGCGGCTTGTTGAGACCCAGGGACTTCTCGAGATCCTGCATATCGTATGTAGCATCTGCGATGGTCTGATAGTTGACGAATCCTTCCTTGTAAAGACGGATGAGGTCTTCGTTGAGGGTATGCATGCCGAGGGAACGGCTGGACTGCATAGCACCCGGGATCATCTGGATCTTTTCCTCGAGGATGAGGTTCTTGATCGCGTTGGTTCCTACCATGATCTCGGTAGCGAGGATACGTCCTGTGCCATCCTTGATCGGGAGGAGCTGCTGGGAAATAACGCCACGGATGTTGGTAGCGAACTGCTGACGGATGATCGCCTGCTTGTCGGACGGAGAACCATCGATGATACGGTTGATGGTCTGGCCGGCACCGGTGGTGTGGAGAGTGGAGAGAACGAGGTGGCCTGTCTCAGCAGCTGTGATAGCAGCGGAGATGGTCTCGAAGTCACGCATCTCACCAACGAAGATGATATCCGGGTCTTCACGCAGAGAAGAGTGAAGTGCGCTTGCGAAAGAATCTGTATCGCGATGGAGTTCGCGCTGGTGGATCATGGCGCGGTTATGAGGATAGATGTACTCGATCGGATCCTCGATCGTGATAACGTGTCTGGCCTCGTTCTTGTTGATGTAGTCAACGATTGCGGCCATGGTGGTCGTCTTACCGGAACCCGTAGGACCGGTAACAAGGATGATACCGTTCTTCGCGGAAGCCATTGTCTTTACAACGTCCGGAAGACCGAGCTCTTCGAATTCAGGAATCTGAGCCATGAGGAGGCGGATGCTGCAGGCCAGGTTGTTGCGCTGATGATAAACGTTCGCTCTGATTCTGACTTCGTTGTCGATCATAAGACCGAGGTCGATGTCCTCACCGGCTTCTACACGTGCGATCTCTTCATTAGAGAGGATCGTGTAGATCATTGCAAGGGATTCTTCCGCCGTAGGACGCTCGTCGAGAATATGGAGAGTTCCGTATCTTCTAACCGCTAAGTTGGTACCTACAGTAATATGTACGTCGGAACAATCTTGCTCGATGGCATAATCCATTAATTGTTCAAAAGTCATAAGTACACCTCCGAAATAAAGATATGTACATTATACATGAAAACAAATTCCTTTGATACAATTTTTTGGCATCTTTCGCATGATTGTCACTTTTTCTTCAAGATTGAGAGCGCCGCCGAATTTTAATCTTGAGAATTTCGACGGAACGTTAGTATTCTGTCACCTAATCTGCGTGCCCGACGCGTATAATGTGTCATGAAAGTGAGCGGAAATTGAACAGTTCCGCGAAGCGGGAGAGGTAAAAATATGAAAAGAAACCGAATTGCAGCAGGAATCGTGCTGACCATGATAATGAACAGTGCTTTTGTCACGGGATGTGCGGGGAAAAAGACAAAGGATACGGAAGTATCCGGCTCATCTTCCGCTGCCTTCGAAAGTACGGAAGAGCAGAAGATCATCGAGCCGCCGACGGGAACTACTTCATATTCATCTTCTCCGGAAAGTGCTTCGGAACTGACCGCGCCCTCTACGGAAGAGACTTCTGCCACGACGTCTGAAACGACGGAAGAAACGACATCGGAGACAACTTCTCCGCCGGCGGATTATCTATCTGAGATCCGTGCGCTGAGAAATAAGATCACGGAGAATGCGGGATATTATGATTCCCTCGATAACACCATGAAGGAAAGCTGGTGCTTCAAGAGAAAAGAAGACCACTCGGTTTCCGGTTCATACGAATTCTTTACGATCAAGGACTATAACGGTGCGTATGTCAACGATCACGTCCCGGAAGGGGACAAGGTCATTTATCTGACTTTTGACTGCGGTTATCCGTCCGACAAGACGGTCGCGATCCTGGATACGCTGAAAAAGCATAATGTGAAGGCGAGCTTCTTCGTTACGAAGATGTACCTCGAAAAGTGCTCGGACTACGCTATCCGCATGAAGGAAGAAGGCCATATGGTCTGTAACCACACAGTCACCCACTCGGATCTGGTCCCGATGAGCGTTGCAGAGATCGCCAACGAGATCTTCGATACGGCGGAGTATTTCTACGAGAAGACGGGATATACGCTCGATCCGTATTTCCGTACGCCGAAGGGAACCTACACAAAGAAGCTGATGACGATCATCAGCGATGCGGGATATAAGACGGTGTTCTGGAGTATCGCATACAACGACTACACACCGAGCGCGCAGCCGGAGCCCGGATATGTGCTGGATCACTTCCGGACATACCATCACAACGGTGCCATCGCGCTCATGCACAATGACTCCCAGTCAAATGTCAATGAACTGGATGCGGTTCTGACCTACCTGGAAGGCGAAGGATACCGGTTCGGCCTTCTGGACGAACTGGATCAGTAAACGGTTTTTGCCGGAAAAGCACTGCTGCCCTAAGATTATTCTACGATCGCGTTGATCTTCTTAAGCTCGGACAGAGCGCGTGTTACATCTCCCTCGATGACCTCGCGGGGAGCGTCAAACTTCTCCTGCATGGAAGAGATGATCTCTTCCTCTGTGGTCTCTTCCTTCAAAAGATTCAGGATCGCACCGAAGGTGCGGTTCCCGCGGACAACGCCGGAAAAATCCGCGTCCGCTACGGGAATGAGAAGATACTCGCCGTCATCTTCCTGGGTGTGGATCAGAAAATTAGGAGAAAGCTTCATATCCTTACCTCACGCTTCAATTACTGGACCGGTACGAAAGGAAGCTCGATCGGCTCATCGCCGCCAATGTTGGAGGACGGAGCAGAAGTAGGCTTGGATGTCGGATCGGTAGTATTTGTATTCTTTGTTTCCTTGTTGTTGCCCGGATCTTTTCCTGTATCGCCCGGAACGATGATGACTTCACCCTCGCCATTCATGGACGGCTGCTTCTGCTCGGGCTGTGAACCACTGGTGGATGAATCCGCAGGGTCGGAAGAATTTGACGGATCAGCAGTACCGGTACCTGTGGCCGAAGGATCTTTCGTGGAAGAAGGATCGGCTGCATCCGAACTTGCAGAAGGATCAGCAGGTGTCGTTGCGTCTCCGGAAGCGGAAGATGCGGAAGACGCATCACTCGGCGGGACGATCGTATTTCCTTCAGCATCAGTTGCAACGGTGGTCGTTGTGATCTCGGAACCGTTAGCATCAGTTGCAGGTGTATCTTTCTTCTTGCTGCTGCCGCCAAGTGCGAATACCAGCACGAGTACGACGACCAGTACGAGAGCAGCAGCGGCGGATGCGATAATAATCAGTTTCTTTTTGTCTAAATTCATATCCTTAACTCCATTCAGCGGCTTGAAAATGCGCTATTTCAAGGTAGTTCTCAATTAATCTTCACAATTATAACATTCGGAAGAATAGATTTCTACATATATGATAAAAGTCTGGAAATATAAGTAACGCTAATAAAAATGCGCATATATCATATAGATACCGGAAGGCGGAGTGCGATATAATACGGGTGTCGGACAGTTCCTCCCGGTTTTCGGTGTACGGGAGAACCCGTCAGACAGATTCATTTTCTGCCCTTAAGGCGGATAATGAGGTTGATTTCTTGCTTTTCGGGCTTTAGGGTTGACCGGTCCCGTGACAT
>JAEEGL011010549.1_pt1 | contig 64777 bp, 55 predicted proteins | sample 9134231 | NCBI WGS metagenome assembly JAEEGL01 (sample SAMN16246548, study PRJNA631951) | gut metagenome | biome: gut microbiome; feature: rumen; material: fiber-attached | host: Bos | place: Iran: Karaj | collected 2018-10
AAAGCAACAGGTTTCCCCATCGCGCTGGTTTCCGCAATGCTTGCTTCCGGACTTACTCTCGACGAGATCCCCTGCGGCAAGTACGGCACACTCGACAAATATTATCCCGACGGCGAATATGTCGTAATCAAATTCGCACGCTGGGCATTTGAAAAATTCAAAGGCGTAGAAGACAAACTCGGTACACAGATGAGAGCCGTAGGCGAAGTCATGAGTATCGGCAAAACATATAAAGAAGCTTTCCAAAAAGCCATCAGATCCCTTGAGACCGGCCGTTACGGACTCGGCTTTGCAAAGGATTTCAACGAACTTACAAAGGGCGAACTTCTTGCGCGCCTTGTGGTTCCCACATCGGAAAGACAGTTCATCATGTATGAAGCCTTAAGAAAGGGCGCTACCGTTGATGAACTTTTCGAACTTACCAAGATTAAGCATTACTTCATCGAGCAGATGAAAGAACTTGTCGAGGAAGAAGAAGCACTCCTTCGCATGAAGGGTTCCGTTCCCGATGAGAAGAGCTTGAGACAGGCTAAGAAAGACGGTTTCTCCGACAAATACTTAAGCCAGATCCTCGGTGTTAAGGAAGACGATATCAGAAACGCAAGAAAAGCAATCGGTGTTACCGAAGCATGGGAAGGCGTTCATGTATCCGGTACCGAAAACAGCGCATATTATTATTCGACATACAATGCTCCCGATAAGAGCACGGTTAATACGGACAAGCCCAAGGTAATGATTCTCGGCGGCGGTCCCAACAGAATCGGTCAGGGTATCGAATTCGACTATTGCTGCGTACATGCTGCATTTGCCCTTCGCGAGCTCGGATTCGAAACAATCATTGTTAACTGTAACCCCGAAACCGTTTCAACGGACTACGATACATCCGACAAGCTTTATTTCGAGCCTCTTACGCTTGAAGACGTATTAAGCATTTACGAGAAGGAAAAACCCGTGGGCGTTATCGCACAGTTCGGCGGACAGACTCCTCTTAATCTCGCGGATTCCCTTCAGGCAAACGGCGTAAAGATTTTGGGAACACCTCCCGAAGTTATCGATATGGCCGAAGACAGAGATCTCTTCCGTGCAATGATGAAGAAACTCGACATTCCCATGCCCGAGGCCGGAATGGCAGTAACGGTTGACGATGCGATTGAAATAGCCGAGAGAATCGGTTATCCCGTTATGGTTCGTCCTTCGTTCGTTCTCGGCGGCCGAGGAATGGAAGTCGTTTACGACAAAGAAAGTTTAAAAGACTATATGGCAGCAGCTGTCGGCGTTACTCCCGACAGACCCATACTTATAGACAGATTCTTAAAGAATGCGATGGAATGCGAAGCGGATGCGATTTCCGACGGAGAGCACGCATTTGTTCCCGCCGTTATGGAACATATCGAGCTTGCCGGCATTCACTCGGGCGACTCCGCATGTATCCTTCCTTCAATGCATATCTCTCCCGAGAATCTTGCGACTATCAAGGAATATACAAAGAAGATTGCGGTTGAAATGAACGTTCGCGGTCTTATGAACATGCAGTATGCGATTGAAGACGGCGTTGTATATGTAATCGAAGCAAATCCCAGAGCATCCAGAACGGTGCCTTTGGTTTCCAAAGTCTGCGGTATCCAGATGGTTAAACTCGCTACGGAAATCATCACATCCGAATTTACCGGAAAACCTTCTCCCGTTCCCGCTCTTAAGGACAGCCACTATGATTATTACGGAGTAAAAGAGGCGGTATTCCCGTTCAATATGTTCCAGGAAGTTGACCCTCTGCTCGGACCCGAAATGAGATCCACCGGTGAAGTGCTCGGTATCGCTCCCGATTTCGGAGAGGCATATTACAAAGCACAGGAAGCCACAAAGAATCCTCTTCCTCTCGAAGGTACGGTTCTTATTTCCGTAAACAAGAATGACAAGAAGGAACTTCCCGAAGTAGCAAAAGCATTCCATGAATGCGGATTTAAGATTCTTGCAACGGGAACCACATTCGATCTTATAGATTCGCTCGGCATTCCTGCAACCAAGATCAAAAAGATGCAGGAAGGCAGACCCAATATTGTCGATGCCATTACAAACAAAGAGATTCAGCTCATTATCAATACACCTGCCGGCAAAGACAAGATATTTGACGATTCCTATATCAGAAAGAATGCGATTAAGCACAGAGTTCCTTATATTACAACCATGGCAGCAGCAAAAGCGTCGGCAGCGGGAATCAAAGCTCTTAAGGAACAGGGACAGATCGGAGTTAAGAGCCTTCAGGATATTCATAAAGGCATCAGTTATAACTAAAAATAAGATAATTCTTCGAAGAAATTATCCGCATTTTATTAGTTCATGACGATAAATTCCCATCTTCTTTGTGGGTATTGCAATTTTTCCTGAAATTTTTTAAAATATTATGCGGAAGGTGAATTTTGGGGAGGAATAAACATGATTTACACGTATGAATTGTCTGTTCAGGTTAAAAAATTCCTCGCAGGCGACTTAGAGGCGTTTGAAAAATTTTATGTTATGACCGCCGATGATGTTTATTTCCATGTTTCGATGGTTATAAACGATCCCGAAGAAGCGGAAAGAATGGTCATAAAGATTTATAAAGACCTTTATATGCAGTTCGGAAGACTTGATAAAGTTGAGAACGTAATATCATGGTATAACGAAATAGTTTACCATGAACTCGACAACTGGGTAGGCAAGCATTATATGGACCTTCTTGTTTCCGAAGGTAAGGGCAAGTATGAGAACGCCAGAGTGAACAACGATGTTCTTTACGGCGAAAAGCTTTATAACGAGTCCGAAACGGCGCTTATCGCAGTCGATTATATTTACGAACTCAATCCGGTTCATGCGCTTACATCGCTTGCATATTTCTTTGACAAACTGGCTGTTAACGAAATTGCCAATCTGTTACAGGTGGATGACGAAAGAATCAACAAGAGAGTCAAATACATTACGCTTACGATAGAAGATTATTGCAAACAGTATGCAAAGAGTCACGAAGTAAGAATTGCGAATGTTGACGCACATATGATTCTTTTGGCTTATGTTCAGCTTTTCAAATCGGTTGAACTTCCTCATCCCAATAAAGTATACCAAAAGATTATAGAGGCATTAAGATAGTGTACAAATATCTGTTTTTTGATCTTGACGGTACATTAACGGATTCTCAAGAAGGCATAACTAAATCAGTTAGTTATGCCTTAATTAATTTAGGCTACGAGGATCTTCCGTACGAGAAAAAGAGAAAATTCATAGGGCCGCCCCTGCTTGATTCGTTTATGAATATCTGCAATATGGATGAGGAAACGGCAAGGGAAGCCATCAGGTTATACAGAATCCGATATTCGGATGTCGGTAAATACGAGAACAAACCATATGACGGTATACCGTTGCTTTTAAAAGACCTCAAAGAGGACGGAAGAGTGCTTGTCATCGCATCAAGCAAACCCACCGAATTTGTGGTAGATATCCTTTCGAAATTCGGTATTTACGAGTATTTTGACATTATTTCGGGTGCCGACATGGCGGGGCTTAAAGGCTCAAAAGAGGCTGTGATTTCGGAAGCCTTAAAGGAACTGGATTTATCCGAAAACGACAAAAAAGAAGTCGTTATGATAGGCGACAGGAATTATGATATTAACGGGGCGAACGAATTCGGACTTGATTCGATAGGAGTCGGATACGGATTTGCCAAAGACGAGGCCGAACTCGTTGATGCGGGTGCAACCTATTTTGCCCCGACGGTTGATGATTTAAGAAAAATTCTGCTATAAACGCATATAATTTTACAGGAGAAGAAAAATGGAAATTTTTGAAGAACTTAAAGCGAGAGGACTTCTCGCACAGTTAACGGACGAAGAAGAAATCAGAGAATTGGTAAATAACGGTAAAGCCGTATTTTATATAGGTTTCGATCCCACAGCAGACAGTCTTCACGTCGGACATTTTATGGCGCTTTGCCTTATGAAGAGACTTCAGATGGCGGGTAACAAGCCCATAGCCTTAATCGGCGGCGGTACGGGTCATATCGGTGATCCTTCGGGAAAGAGCGATATGAGAAAAATGCTTACAAAAGAAGATATCGATCATAACTGCGAATGCTTTAAAAAGCAGATGAGCAAATTCATCGATTTTTCAGACGGCAAAGCAATCATGGTTAATAATGCCGACTGGATTTTAAATCTGAATTATATTGAACTCTTAAGAGAGGTCGGCGCATGCTTTTCCGTTAACAATATGCTTCGTGCCGAATGCTACAAGCAGAGAATGGAAAAAGGTCTTACTTTCCTTGAGTTCAACTACATGATTATGCAGAGCTACGATTTCTATATGCTCTTCCAGAAATACGGCTGTAACATGCAGTTCGGCGGAGACGATCAGTGGTCGAATATGTTAGGCGGTACCGAACTTATCAGAAGAAAACTCGGCAAAGACGCATATGCCATGACTATCCAGCTTCTTCTTAACTCGGAAGGCAAGAAGATGGGTAAGACCGAGAAGGGTGCCGTATGGCTCGATCCCGAAAAGACTTCTCCTTACGAGTTCTTCCAGTACTGGAGAAACGTAGCTGATTCGGATGTTTTAAAATGCATCAGAATGCTTACTTTCCTTCCTCTTGAAGAAATCGATAAGATGGATTCATGGGATGGCGCAAAGCTTAACGAAGCAAAGGAGATTCTGGCTTTCGAACTTACAAAGATGATTCACGGCGAAGAAGAAGCAAATAAGGCAAAAGAAGCATCAAAAGCGCTTTTTGCAGGCGGCGGAAGCCTTGAAAACATGCCTTCTTGCACACTTACGGATGACTGTTTCAGGGACGGATCGGCAGACCTTATTTCGATTCTTGTTGCAGCAAAACTTGTTCCCACACGTTCCGAAGGAAGAAGAACCATCGAACAGGGCGGATGCAGCGTAAACGACGAAAAGATTACGGACTTTAAGAAAGCATACACCAGGGAAGAAATCGCAGCGGGCGACTTCATCGTAAAGAAGGGCAAAAAGAGTTTCTGCAAGATACTTGTTTAATTAAACTTACGTCCGGCGCTTTTGAAGCGTCGGACTTTTTTATATTAAATCCGCTGCTTTGAAAAAATAAAAGATAATCAAAGCGGTTAACAATTCATTAAAAAAAGCCGATATAAATATTTGTAACAGTATGCCCTTTAGAGAAAACGGTAGGTGTTCAATTGGGAGACAATTCAAAGAAACACATACGAAAAAGAAAAATAAACGATACCCTGAGAAGTATTTCCGCAAGTAAGAAAATATCCAAGAGTATCTATGTTTTGTTGCTTATTTTGCACGCATTGGCTATTTTTTATACCGTGAAAACAACAAGATCGGATGAAGTATGGATGATTTTCGGCAATCCGGTTCCGGTATCTGTTTTTACGGGTGTTTATTCATCATTTGCGAATATTTGCGTTATCTTTCTTGTTGTTTTGTTCAGAAGACTCGGATTTTTTACTTCCGTGGTACTTTTGTTTGCGCAGTTCCCGATGATGTGTGCTTCGTTTTTCGTAAGACACAGTTATACGAGCATTTCTGGAATATTTACAAATGTGGTTACGATTATTGCCGTAAGTCTTATATTTGCAAATAACAGACGAATCGGAAAATATCAGGAACAAATGCGTGAAATTGCAGTGACGGATATGCTTACGGGACTTCCGAACAGATATGCCTGTTCGGTGCTGATGGGTGAATTGATCAGAAAAAAAGAGAAATTCGCACTCGTATCCGTTAACTTAAACAATTTCAAAACGATAAACGATACCTTAGGACACAAAGCAGGCGACGAAATGCTTATTGAAATCGCCAACAGATGGAGAATTCTTGCCGATTCGGGCGAAACCGGAACTTATGATTTTGTCGCACGTCTCGGCAGCGACGAATTTTCGCTTATTATCCGTTCTTACGAAAACGAAGAAGAAATTTATAAAACGATAGATTTTTACGAGAAGGAACTCGAAAGAAAAATCATGATATTAAATTGTGATTTCTTCATGAATGCATGTTTCGGAATTGCCGAGTATCCGAATGATGCACCGGATTCCGGCGCTCTTTTCTCATGCGCCGATGCGGCTTTGCACGAAGCAAAAAGAAAGGGCGGCGCGAACAAGGTCCTTCACTTCACTCCCGAACTTTTAAAAACGGAACGTTATCTTGCGATAGAAAGAAGACTGCGCGTTGCGTTGGAAAACAATCAGATTATTACGTATCTTCAGCCTCAGTTTGATTTGAATCATGTTTTATGCGGTTTCGAAGCGCTTGCGAGACTGCAGGATGAGGACGGCAATTTCATATCGCCGGCCGAATTTGTTCCCGTTGCCGAAAAAGCGGGTCTTATCGACAAGGTCGATAATTCGGTATTGACACAGGCGGCGGATTTCCTATCAAAAGTCAATGCGGACGGCAAAAACAGCTTGAAAATAAGCAGCAATATTTCCGTACGTCATCTTATGAAAAACGATTTTATCGAGGAAATAAAGGGCCTCCTTGAAAAATCCGGTGTTAACACACGTGATTTCAAGATTGAAATCACGGAATCCATCATGATCGATTCGGATGAAAAAGCGCTTTCGAGAATTGAAGAAATAAAGAAGATGGGAATGCAGGTTGCGATAGACGATTTCGGCACGGGCTATTCTTCGCTTTCGTATCTTCAAAAATTCCCTGCAGACATGCTAAAGATTGACAAGTCGTTTATCGATGTCATGAACGACAACGATGCTTCGAAGAAATATGTTGCTTCGATCATTTCGATAGGACATATTCTTAATCTCGAAGTTATTTCCGAGGGTGTTGAAAGCCTCGAGCAGGTCGAAACGCTTAAAGCCATCGGATGCGATTATATCCAGGGTTATGTCTGGGGCAAACCCGTTCCCATTGAAGAAGCGTTCAAACTCGCGGGTTTATAAAAGAATTAAATAACGGCCGATATATGTTATAATAGTGCCGGGTTTCCAAAAGGAAGCCCGGTATTTTGGTTTGAACAATCGCTTTTTAAATAAATATTGAGAGGTAAACATGGAAAACAAATATCTAAAAATACTGGCAAAACAATACCCCTCGGCTGAAGACGCCGCTACGGAAATCATTAACCTTGAAGCAATAATGTCTCTTCCGAAAGGAACCGAACATTTTCTTACGGATGTTCACGGAGAATACGAACAGTTCGAGCATGTTTTAAAGAACGGCTCCGGCACCATCAAGCGTAAAATCGATATGGTTCTCGGAGAAAAGAAAGATGCAAATTACAAAAAGAGACTTGCGGCGCTTATTTATTATCCCAAGGAAAAACTTGAAATGATAAAAGCGGAGGGCCTCAATACCGTCGAATGGTACAGGGAGATTATCAGAGACCTCGTGGACGTGCTTATTTGCGTCTCGAGCAAATATACAAGATCTAAGGTAAGAAAAGCCATTCCCGAAGAATACAGATATGTCATCGAAGAACTTATTACCGAAAAACAGGAAATAAACGATAAGGAAAAATATTACAAAAGTATAATAGATACAATCATCAGAGTTAGGGAAGCCGACAATATAATTATTGCGCTTTCCGAGATTATTCAGAGAATGGTCGTGGATCATCTGCATATCGTCGGAGACATTTACGACAGGGGCCCCGGACCTCAGAAAATAATGGATACGCTCTGCTCGTATCACAGCGTAGATCTGGTATGGGGCAATCATGACGTCGTATGGATGGGTGCGGCATCGGGCCATCCCGCATGTATTGCGAATGTTATAAGAATGTCGGCAAGATACGGAAATCTCTCGGTTATAGAAGACGCTTACGGCATAAACCTTTTGCCCCTTGCGACTTTTGCGATGGAAACATATAAAGACAGCAATTGCGACAGATTCAGATTAAAAGAAACAAGCAGCGGTGAATTCATCAATGCATCCGAAATCGAAAGCAGGATGTACAAGGCAATCACAATCATTCAGTTTAAACTCGAAGGCGAACTTATAAAGAACAATCCTGATTTCGAAATGGACGATCAGCTCCTTTTGGACAAAATCGATTTCGACAAAAAAAACGTAAACATTAATGGTGTCGAATATCCCATGCTTGACTGCGATTTTCCTACGGTTTCAAAGGACGATCCCTTCAAATTGAATACCGGGGAAGAGATGATAGTAAAGCATCTGGTAAAGGCTTTCATGCATTCGGAAAGACTGAAAAAGCACGTTAAGTTTCTTTACAAAAAAGGGGCGATGTACAGAGTGTACAACGGCAATCTTTTGTATCACGGATGCGTTCTTTTAGACGAGGACAAAACCTTCGCGCATTCGTCAATCTGCGGTAAGGATACTTATGGAAAATCTTTGTACGAACTGCTTGAAGATTATGCGAGAAAGGCTTATTTTTCGCCGATCGGTTCCGAAGAAAAAACCAAGGGCGGAGATATCCTCTGGTATCTTTGGTGCGGTCCGAAATCGCCTTTGTACGGCAGAAACAAAATGACTACTTTCGAGAGACTTTTTGTTGCCGCAAAAGAGACTCATAAAGAAAAAAAGGACCCCTATTATTCTTTTATCGAAGAGGATGCGGGAGTGGCAGAGGCGATTCTTAAGGAATTCGGCGCAACGGGAAGATATTCCCATATCATAAACGGTCATGTTCCGGTCGAAATCAAGAACGGTCAGACACCTGTTAAAGCCGGCGGAAAAGTGCTTATGATAGACGGCGGTTTTTCGAAAGCCTATCATGAAAAGACCGGTATGGCGGGCTATACTCTGGCAATCGATTCGCACGGAATGTGGCTTGTTCAGCACGAGAAATTCGAATCGAAAGCCAAGGCGATAACAAGTGAAACGGACATACTTTCGGATACTTTGAAAGTCATGGATTTCGACGAAAGAATGTATGTGCGCGATACCGACAACGGAAAAAAACTCATGGAAGAGGTTAACGACCTGGAAGAATTGCTCTTTGCTTATCATGAGGGAAAATTGTCATAATTTATAAAAATCATGTATGTTTTTCCTTAAAAATTCTGATAAATTTTTATGGAATTATTACAAAAACTGATATATAATATTATGTAAATTTTTCAATGACAAAAAACGCCCTAAAAAGGTATCAATAATTCGGGAAGGAGGTAATAATATGGCTGTAAACAAAAAAGATCTGGTTCAAAACGATTTTATTATCGACTACGGTCGTATCGAGGATATCGGTGCGAACATAGAGCCTGCCGTATTGTATCAGGATCTCTTAAAGAGAATCCGCGATTACCATCCTTCGGAAGATTTTTCATCCATCAGGGCTGCGTATGAACTCGCATACAGTGCGCATGAGGATCAGCTTCGAAAGAACGGTGAACCCTATATTATTCACCCTCTTTACGTGGCTATAATTCTTGCGGATCTTCAGATGGACAAGGAAACCATCATTGCGGGTCTTTTGCATGATGTTGTCGAAGATACGGTTTTGACAACCGCCGACATAGAAGCAAAATTCGGAAACGAAGTCGCAAAGCTTGTTGCAGGTGTTACCAAGGTCACAAAAGACTTTAATTATTCCTCGAAAGAAGAGGAGCAGGCGGTAAATTTAAGAAACATGTTCCTTGTCATGGCACAGGATATCCGTGTTATCATCATCAAACTCGCGGACAGACTGCACAACATGAGAACGCTTGAACACATGCCTCCTCACAAGCAGTATGAGAAAGCAAAAGAGACGATGGAAATTTACGCCCCTTTTGCACAAAGACTCGGTATCGGTAAAATCAAAGTCGAACTCGAAGATTTGTCTTTTAAATATCTTGAACCCGAAGCTTACGAGAATCTCGTCAATCAGATGGTCTTCACCAAGGAAGAGCGTGAGGATTATATCGCAAACATTGTTGTGAAAGTCAAAAAAATCATGGACGATGCGGATATTCATGCGAGAGTGGACGGACGTGTAAAGCACCTTTTCAGTATATACCGCAAAATGAAAAATCAGGGTAAAACGCTCGATCAGATTTACGATCTTTTTGCCGTCAGAATTATCGTTGAAGACGAAGACGATATCTATACGGTTCTCGGTTATGTTCACAAGAACTTCAAACCGATGAACAACCGTTTCAAGGATTATGTAGCCAATCCCAAGGAGAACGGATACAAATCCATACATACCACCGTATTCGACACCACGGATGCCAAGGCGCCTTTCGAAATACAGATTCGTACGAGGGAGATGCACAAAGAGGCTGAATACGGTATCGCTTCCCACTGGAAATACAAAGAAGAATCAGACGGAAAGAAGGTTTCCGCCAAAGAGGTCGAAAAGAGCGACTGGTTAAGAAGTTTGACCGAATGTCTCGAGGAAGAGGATAATGAGAAATTCTTATCCCTTATTCATGATGACCTTGATATATTTTCGGAGAATATTTACTGTTCCTCGCCCAAAGGAAGAACGATCGAACTCCCGAGCGGGTCGACGCCCATCGATTTTGCGTATGCAATCCATACGGATGTCGGAAACAAGATGGTCGGCGCGATGGTCAACAACGTACATGTCGGCAACGATTATACGCTTAAAAACGGCGACATTGTCGAAATCATCACAAGCAACAATTCAAACGGACCTTCGCGTGACTGGTTAAAGAAAGTCCGCTCGACTTCGGCAAAGAACAAAATCAATCAGTGGTTCAAGAGACAGCAAAAAGACGAGAATATCGTTAAAGGTCGCGAAAAGATTCAGGAATACTGCAAACAAAACAGCATCGATTTGACCGAAATTTTAAACGACGATTACAAAAAAAGGCTTCTTGACAATTATTCCTTCAAGGACTGGGATGCGCTTCTTGCGGCAATCGGTCACGGCGGAATAAAAGAAGGCCAGGCGATCAACAGAATTATTGCGATGTACGAGAAGGACCATCCGAAGGTTTACACCAACGAGGAAGTTCTCGAATCGATAAGAAACAATTCGATCAAATTCAACAAGAGCGGTCAGAAGAACGGCATTACCGTAAACGGTACAAACGATGTCGAAGTAAGATTCGGCAAATGCTGCAATCCCATTCCGGGCGATGATATTATCGGATTTATCACAAGAGGAAGAGGCGTTACGATTCACAGAAGAGACTGCGTCAACATGAGTCCGAACGTCTTAAGCGAAGAAGACCGTCAGAGAATTATCACTGCGGACTGGCAGGAAGAAGCTCTCGAAGGCATTATAGACAATTATCTTGCGGAAATTACGATTTTCGCAAACGAGAGAACCGGTCTTCTTTATGATGTGACAAAGATATTCACCGAGGCAGATACTCTGATAAACATGCTTCATACGAATATCTCAAAGAAAGGTGTTGCGACAATGCGCCTTTCTTTCAGAATAAGGAGCAAGGAAGAACTTGACCGTCTTTGTGCCAAATTATCCGGCATCGAAGGCGTAATCGAAGTTGAAAGAACAAAATAAACATAAGGATTATAAAAAATGTCAGAATTAAAAGTGGGCTGTCTTTCGCTCGGCATGCTGGGTAACAATACCTATTTCGTGCATAAAGAAGGCGAATACGACTGCATAGTCATCGATCCCGCAAGGGACGGCGAACTTTTGGTAACAAGATTGAGAGAAAAAGGGCTTAGCATCAAAGCGGTATTTCTTACCCATGCCCATTTCGATCATATCGGCGGCGTCGAAGGTGTCGTAAAATTATCCGAAGCGAAAATTTACGGCGGAAAAGAGGATTCAAAAGCTTTCCTGGATCCTTCGATTAATCTTTCGACCGAATATCTCAGAAAAGATATCAGCATTAAACTTGATTATGAACTCTCCGAAGGCGATACGGTTGAAATCGGAAGCATGAAGTGCAAAATATTAACGACTCCCGGACATACTCCCGGAAGCATTTGTTTTTATTTCGAAGAAGACAAAGTTTTGTTCAGCGGAGACACGCTTTTTTTGGAAAGTGTCGGAAGAACGGATCTTTTAAACGGTTCGTCCGCCGAACTTCAAAAGTCTGTTGAAAGACTCCTCAAACTTCCCGAGGATACAAAGGTTTATCCCGGTCACGAGGACTTTACGACAATAGGACACGAGAGAGAATACAATCCCTATTCGACGGGATTATAAAAATATACGACGAGGAAAAAATATGAGTTTGACCAAAAAGCCCGTAACGGGCATGAAAGATATATTACCCGAGGAGATGGCGATAAGGGATTATTGCATTTCGATGATCACAAAGACCTATGAATCGTTCGGATTCACGCATATCGAAACTCCCTGTGTGGAACATATCGAAAATCTTTGCTCCAATCAGGGCGGAGAAAACGAAAAGCTTGTTTTCAAAATCTTAAAAAGAGGAGAGAAGCTCAATATCGAAAACGCTTCAGGCGAAAACGATCTTGCGGATTCGGGACTCAGATTCGATTTGACACTCCCTCTCGCAAGATATTATTCCAACAATCAGGCGCTCCTTCCCGCTCCTTTCAAGGCATTGCAGATGGGCAATGTTTTCAGGGCGGAAAGACCTCAGAAGGGAAGATTTCGCCAGTTTATGCAATGTGATATCGACATTCTCGGCGAGAGCGGAAATCTTGCCGAAATCGAGCTTATCCTTGCAACAACGACATTGCTTTCGAAGCTGGAATTTAAGAATTTCAAAGTTAAGATAAACGAGAGAAGAATCTTAAAAGCTATGGCAAAATATGCGGGCTTTGAAGAGGACAAAACCGATGCAGTATTCGTAATTCTCGACAAAATGGACAAGATCGGCATTGACGGAGTAAGGGAAGAATTGATCGGAAACGGCTTTGATGAAAGCATTGTTTCAAAATATCTTTCTCTTTTCGACGAAATGAAAAACGATAACGATTCGACAAATATCGGTGCACTCGACTACCTCTCAAACAAACTCGACGGGGTTATCGAAGAGGGCGTTATTGACAATCTCAAAGAGATTTTCGAATCCGTTAATTCCGCCAAAACAGCGGATTTTGAACTGGCATTCGATCCCACGCTCGTTCGCGGAATGGGATATTATACCGGAACCATTTATGAGATTGAAATGGCAGAACTTAACTGCTCGGTTGCGGGCGGCGGAAGGTATGACCGCATGATCGGCAAATTTACCGGAAACGACACTCCTGCCTGCGGATTCTCAATCGGTTTTGAGAGAATCATTACGATAATGCTCGAAAAAGGATTTAAAATTCCGGGAACCGAAGGCAAAACCGCATTTTTGGTTGAAAAAGACATAAAAGGCGAGAGAATGGGCGAAATCATCAAGGAAGCCGCAGCGCTTCGAAACGAGGGCAGGACCGTTCTTATCGCAAGAATGAACAAAAATAAAAAATTCCAGAAGGAAACGCTTGAAAAGCAGGGATTTACCGAATTCAGGAATTTCTATGCACAAGAACTGAAATATTAGAATGACAAAATTATTCGTGTTTAAAAACAATAGCGACATTGAGGACATCTTACTTGATAAGGTGTCCCTTTTGTCATGTGCGGAAAAAGAACGTCTGGACAAATACAAATACAAAAGAGACAGGGTAATGTCCCTTGCAGGCCGCCTCATGCTTTTTTCTTTTGCGAAAAGATATCGAAACGAAGAATTCAAACGGATAAATCTGATAAAGGACCCTGAAATATTCAAGAAGGAAAATATCAAAGAATTCCCTCTTTTTTACGGCGAATACGGGAAAGCTTACGACAGGGAAGGAAAGGTCTTTTTTAACATTTCGCATTCCAAAGAATACTGCGTTTTGGCGCTTTCAGACACGGAAATAGGAGTTGACATCCAGGAGATAAAAGAAATCAGAGCCGACATAGCCAAAAGATTTTTCGAAAAGAGGGACAACGACTATATCGAGGCGGCGGGAGCGGACAAAACCTTAAGGTTTATCGAAGTCTGGTGCATCAAGGAAAGTTATGCCAAACTTACGGGAAAGGGAATAAGCGAAGGTTTCTCGAAATTTTACGAAAATTTCGAGAAAATGGAGATTGTTGACGCCTCAACAAATGAGGTAAAAGCCGAACTCGAAAAATATGAAATCGACCCCCTTTACTGTTGCTATTGTGCCCGCAAAACCCGATAAAATCGGTATGGGATAAAAAAAGGACAAAATGCACCAAAAAGATGGAGTCATTTATGGCACATATATACATAGACATATATATATTATTTATATATAATGACTATGTAGGGGAAAGTACGGATGTTTGTAATTATGATTCGTAATAAATCTTTGATACAAAAATGAGGTAGTTTATTATGGATAATAAGGACAAATTGACGGGATTATATTTATTTGATGATTTCATACAAGTTGCGTCCGAAAGAATAGGGGAAGCTTCGGACGAAACTCTTTTTGTTTTGATTTCTGCCGATTTTTCCAAATTCAAATATATAAACAGAGTTTACAGTTACGGTGCCGGCGACAAGCTTATAAAGGATCTCGCGGAAGCGATTACGTCTCAGAAAGAATGCGTTGTGGCCTGCAGACCTTATTCCGATCACGTACTCGGATTATTCGCTTTCAAGAAAAACACATGGGAAGTTGAAAAAGAAAGATTCAAAAAACTCGAAGAAGACTTTTGCAAATCACACAAGAAAGATTATTCAAAAGCATCCGTTCACCTCAACATCGGTGTGTGCATTGTAGAAGATACCGACGAGCCCGTTACTTCCATCATCGACAAAGCGAATATTGCAAGAAGAAGCGTTAAAGGCAATTACACCGTTCCTTACGCACTCTATACGCAAAAGCTTCAGGTATTGAAGGAAGCGGAATCCAGACTTATCCCGATATTCGAAAAAGCTCTTGAGAACGAAGAAATCCTTGTATACATGCAGCCCAAGATAAGCGTTAAAAAGGGCAGCATAAGAGGAGCCGAGGCATTGACGAGACTTATTGACGATGACGGACAGATAGTTCCTCCCGAAATCTTCATTCCGGTTCTCGAAAATTCGGGCAAGGTTCTCGATCTTGACTGGTATGTAATGAAATACGTGTTCAAGAAGATTCACGAATGGCTCGCTGAAGGAAGAACGGTGGTTCCAGTATCAATCAATCTTTCCAAGCTTCATTTCTACCACGATTCGCTTGTTGAAGATATCATGAGAGAGTTTGAGAAATATGATTTCTCTCCCGATTACGTCGAATTCGAAGTAACCGAATCGGTATTCTTTGAAGAAGCCGAACTCATCATCGACAAGATTGAAAAATTAAGACAGCACGGATTCAAGATTTCCGTTGACGATTTCGGTGCCGGATATTCATCTCTTAACCTTATCGGAATTCTTCCCGTAGATATCATTAAACTCGACAAAGGATTCATCAAGAATTCCCTTAACAACAAAAAGGGAATGGATATCATCAAAGGACTTATCCGCATCCTTAACGAGATTGAAATGGATATCGTCTGCGAGGGTATCGAAACAAAGGACGAAGAAAAGATTGTATACGAATTCGGATGCGATTCGATGCAGGGATTCCTTTACGACAGGCCGATTCCCATCGGAAATTTCGAAGACAAATACATTTTAAGACAGGTTATTTAATTAAGGATTTACACATATATGCATAAAAATAGAGGTTGTTATTTAACAACCTCTTTTAAATTGTCTTTTATGTTTCCGTACATTGCGTAATCCGCAAAACGGTCTCCGTATTTTTCTTCATTGGCAAACAAAATGAGATTGCAGCCTTTGTAATGACCGGTAACGTACTGGACTTTGGTACTTGCCAAATCGGCGCCCAAAACGATAATCGTGTCGGCTTTGTAGCATTCGATCGCAGCTTCCGTGTACAAATCGTTGTCCACGCGTTCGCCGAGGAGCCTTATGTTGGGTCTTAACGCTTTTTTGCATTCGTCGCATACCGGGATGGAACGGGACGTAAGAAGATAATCAACGTCGAAAGTTTTTTTGCATTTGGGGCAGTAATTGTTGTAAACGCTTCCGGCTACTTCAACAACGCTTTCGATACCCGCGAGTTTTTCGAGACCGAATATGTTGAAGGAAACAACGGACTGAAGTTTGCCCTCGTCTTCCAGAGCTTTGATTATTTCATATGATTCATCGGGTTTTGGGAGATACGAAAGAACTTCTTTTTTATAAAATTCATAAAAGCGCTCTTTTCTCGAAGAATATTCTCCGGCCGAAAGAAGCTGCTCCGGACACATCTTATAGTTCTTTTCTATGGAATAAAAAATATCCGAATCCCAAAGATCCCGTCCGCCGCATTCCACAACGGAACCCAAACCGGTCAAAAATACGATATTATTCGATTGTCTGATAATACTTCGTACTGTTTTAACCATATTAAATTCCCCTATAATTATATTTTAAACCATTAAAAATAAATGTCAATGATGATGGACAAACCGTCGGGGTGCAATTAAATATAACTTGTTAAAGGAACTCATTTTAAATATAATATTACTCATAATATTTTTGTGAGGATATTCGTGGATATAATACTCAAAGTTATAATTTTAGTAATACTGTTGATTCTTTCGGCGTTCTTTTCTTCGGCGGAAACCGCTTTTAACAGCGCCAACGAAATAAGGCTTAAAACATTAAGCGACGAGGGAAACAAAAGAGCCAAAGCGGTGCTTAAAATACTCGACAATTATTCCAAACTCATAAGCGGAATACTGATAGGAAACAATATCGTAAACATTGTCGCATCGTCTTTAACCACCACGCTTGCGGTTCTTTGCGGTTATTCTTTTGCGGTTTCGATCGCAACCGGACTTTTGACGATCGTCATCCTTTTATGCGGTGAAATCGTTCCCAAACAATGGGCGAAAATAAATGCCGACAAAGTGGTTCTTTTTTACTCCTATTTTTTCATTGCGTATCTGTTCGTATTCACTCCGGTTATTTTCCTCTTCGACAAGACTTCTTTGATTATCATGAAGATTCTTCGAATCAAAAAAAGAGAGGACGAACCGACGATTACCGAAGGGGATTTAAGGACGATTCTCGACACTTCGCATGAGGACGGAGTCATCGAAGAGAAGGAAAAAGACATGATTATCAATCTTTTCGATTTGTCCGATTCGAAAGCAAGGGACATCATGATTCCGAGAATCGACATGGTGATGGTGAGCGTCGATGCTTCATACAGGGAAATCTTAAATGTGTTCAAAGAGAACATGTATACGCGACTTCCCGTGTACGAAGGCAGCAAGGAACATGTAATCGGTATCATAAACATGAAGGATTTTCTTTTTGTAAAAGATCCGGATGGTTTTGACATATCGCATTTTTTGAGAGAGCCGTATTACACATACGAATACAAAAACACTTCGGATCTGCTTGCGCAGATGAGACTTTCGTCAAACAATATCGCGATTGTTTTAAACGAATACGGCGATACCGAAGGCATGATAACGCTTGAAGACCTTCTCGAGGAAATAGTCGGCGAAATCAGGGACGAATACGATTCCGACGAGGAAGAACTCATCAAAAAAGTCAACGACCTTGAATACATCGTTCAGGGCAATGTCAAACTCGATGATTTAAACGATGCGCTCGATACCGATTTTGAAAGCGAGGATTACGATACGATAGGCGGTTTGATGATTGACAATCTTGACAGGCTTCCCAAAGAAGGGGAGAGTGTCGAACTTGAAAACAAAACCGTTTTGAAAGCATTAAAGATGACGAGGAACAGGATACTGTCCGTTAAAATCACTTTAAGCGGCGAAGAGGAGAAGAACTGAAAACACCGCTTTCAAACGCCTGAAAAAACAACATAAAACATACGATTCGGAAACCTTCGGAAGTATTTACTTTCGAAGGTTTTTGTGGCATAATAATGTATTGTGCGAAATAATGCGGTAAAACGGTTACGAATGTTTTAATATCGCAAATAATATACAAAAAGAAAGGTTTTGGAAATGAAAGGCAGAATAGGAAGAATTATTGCTTTGGTTCTTATATTGCTTATCACCGCCGGCTTGGGATATGTCGGATTAAACGGTGTCGGCGAAAAGAAGGCCGGAAGTTACAGAAACATATCACAGGGTCTTGACCTTGCGGGTGGTTTGAGTATCACATATCAGGTAGTCGGAGAAGAAAATCCGACATCGGAAGATATGGCCGATACAATCGAGAAATTAAGAAACAAAGCCGAGACATATTCGACCGAAGCTCAGGTTTATCAGGAAGGCGGAAACAACGACAGAATCACAATCGAAATCCCCGGAGTTTCCGATGCGTCCGCGATACTTGAAGAACTCGGAAGACCCGGTTCGCTTTATTTTATATATCAGACCGATGAGAAGGGCAACCTCAACTACTATTATGAGGCTACCGCAGACGGTCAGACGGTATTTATTGACGAGAAATTCAACAAATTCTATTACATAAGCGACAACATGGCCGTTAAATACGACGAAACCACTCAGAGTGCGCTTCTCGACGAAGACGGAAACGTGGTTGTTTACGATTTGGATTCGGCTGAAGAGAAGAATGTTTCATATATGCTTTTAAAGAGCATTGATGAGCTTAAGGAAGAAGGTTCCATCATTCTTGAAGGTTCGGATGTAAAGAACTCCAAAGCCGGAACCCAGGAAAATTCCTCAACAGGCGGAAAGGAAGTCGTTGTTGCGCTTTCTTTCAACGATGAAGGTACAAAAAAATTCGCGGAAGCAACACAGAGAGCAAATTCAAGAGGCGAATCGATTGCCATTTATTATGACGGCAATTTCATTTCCGTTCCCAGAGTATCCGTTGTTATTACAAACGGCGAAGCAATCATTACGGGTACAAACGATTTGAAAGAAGCCGAAAGACTTGCTTCGAGAATCCGTATCGGAGCTCTTAAACTGCAGCTTCAGAAATTAAGATCCAATATCGTCGGCGCACAGCTTGGTACGGAAGCGGTTTCGACATCTGTAAAGGCAGCCGCAATCGGTCTTATCCTTGTGGCATTAATCATGATCGGCGTCTATTTCATTCCCGGTCTCGCCAGCGTTCTTGCGCTTGCGCTTTACACGGTAATGATTGTGGTTATACTTTCGGTATTTAACGAAGCGATTACGCTTACCCTTCCCGGTATTGCAGGTATCATTCTTTCAATCGGTATGGCCGTTGACGCAAACGTTATCATTTTCGCGAGAATCAGAGAAGAACTTGCAAAGGGCAAGACTCTTGAAGATTCCGTGGATGTAGGTTTCAAAAAGGCTTTAAGCGCAATCGTCGACGGAAACATTACGACACTCATCGCATCCCTCGTACTTATGTTCTTCGGTTCGGGTACCGTTAAGGGATTTGCGCAGACTCTTGCAATCGGTATCGTTCTTTCGATGTTTACAGCACTTGTAATCACCAGACTCATCCTTCGCGGATTCATGGCAATGGGCATTACAAATCTTAAACTTTACGGTATCGGCAAGGAAAGAAAAGTCATCAATTTCTTAAGCAAGGGACATATATTCGTTATCGTATCGGTTCTTCTTATCTTATGCGGATTTGTATTCATGGGTATCAATACCGCCAAGACGGGCAACATATTGAATTACTCGATTGAATTCAAGGGCGGTACTTCGACATGCGTCGAATTAAGCGATAACTACACACTCGATGAAATCGGAGCAACAATCACTCCCCGCGTGGAAGACATCACAAAGGACGGTAGCGTACAGATACAGAAAGTCGAAGGCGGCAATCAGATTATCATTAAGACAAGAAGCCTTGAAGATAACGAAAGAGACGAACTCAACAATCTTCTTGCAAACGAATTCGATGCGGTAGAAGGTTCGTTCGAATCCGAAACGATTTCCGCTACGATTTCTTCGGAAATGAAAAAGGAATCCCTGATTGCGGTTTCGATTGCCGTTCTCTGCATGCTCATTTATATCTGGATCCGTTTCTCGGATTTCAGATTCGGTGTGGCAAGTATCGCATGTCTTGTTCATGACGTACTTATCGTCGTGGCATTCTATGCGGTCGCAAGAATAAGCGTAAGCTCCACATTCATAGCCTGTATGCTGACGATAGTCGGTTATTCGATAAACGCAACCATCGTTATTTTCGACAGAATCAGAGAGAAATTAAAAGAAGAGCAGTTGCGAATAGAATCGCTCGGCTCGAGAAGAAAGAAAAAGAGAGCCGGAGAGGAAACAAATCCCGACAACGTGCTCAACGTAAAGCAGATTGTAAACGATTCGATAACTCAGACTCTTTCGAGAAGTATATTTACATCGCTGACGACATTTGTCATGGTACTCCTTTTGTACATCTTCGGTGTAACTTCGATTAAAGAGTTCGCTCTTCCTCTTATGATAGGTATCCTTTGCGGTACATACTCTTCGGTATGCCTCGCAGGAACCGTATGGGTATTCTTAAGAAAAGTATTTGTGCCCAAAGACAACGAAGACGAAGACGAGTTGCCTTAAGAAAGATAAGCCTTGCTTTTGCGAGGCTTCTTTTGACATTAAGGTTAAACAATAAATATTCGGTGCGATTAAATGAAAAATTGGATTCTTCTGCGAAAAGCCGCCGATTACGACAAGCTTTCAAAAGAACTGAACATAGATCCCGTAGCCGTAAGAATAATGGTCAACAGAGGAATAACCGAAATCGAAGACATGAAAAAATTCCTCGATACGGATATTTCGGACTGCTTTTCCCATAAGGGACTTCCGAACATAAACGAAGCGGTTGCAAAAATAAAAGAAGCGAAAGAAAGGAATCTAGGATGCAGAATAGTCGGAGATTACGATGCCGACGGAGTATGCGCGACAACGATCCTGTTAAAGGGTTTGACCCTGTTCGGCTTATCCTGCGATTTTGTGATTCCCAACCGTCTTTTGGACGGGTACGGCATCAACGAAAGCATAGTAAGAAAAGCGCATGAAGACGGAATCGGTTTTTTAATCACATGCGACAACGGAATATCCGCAAGGGCCGCAATCGACCTGGCATACGATTTGGGAATCGAAACCGTCGTAACGGATCATCATACCGTTACGGATAGCGAGGTTCCGGTTAAGGTAAAGGAGCTCGTAAATCCCAAGATGAGTACGAATGAATATCCCTTTGCCGACATATGCGGCGCTCAGGTTGCGTATAAGGTCCTTTGCGCGCTTTTTGAAGGCAATGCGGTGTTCGAGCCGATAAAAGAGGAACTTCTCGAATTTGCGGCCATAGCGTGCGTTACAGACGTAATGCCTCTTGCCGGCGAAAACAGAAATCTTGTCAAATGGGTTTTGAAACGTTTAAAGAACGCAAAGAATCCGGGATTAAACAAACTTTGCGAAAAATGCGAAATAAGCGCCAAGGCTTTTGACGTTAACGTGACAGACATCGGATTTCGAATCGGTCCCTGCATCAATGCCGCGGGAAGAATAGAAGTTGCGGATGACTGCGTCAGTCTTTTTATAAGCGGGAGCGAAGAAGAAAGAGAAAGCCTTTGCGACAAACTTATAAAACAAAACAACGAACGCAAGGAATTAACCGAAAAATGCGTCAGGGAAGGCATCTCGTATATCGAGAATAATTTCGCCGACGGCGTGCTTCCGAACGTGCTTGTTTTGTATCTTCCGAATTGTCATGTTGCGATATGCGGTCTGGTGGCCGGAAGAATCAGGGAAAAATATTATCATCCGACGATTGTATTTACGGATTCAAACGCTGAGCTGACGGGCTCGGGACGTTCGATAGACGAATACAACATGATTGAAAACATCCAAAAATGCTCCGATCTTTTATCCAAATTCGGAGGACATAAGGCGGCGTGCGGATTAAGCCTAAAAAAAGAAAATCTCGAAGAATTGAACCGAAGACTCAATTCGTATTCGAATCTTACGAAGGAAGATCTTACCGAGAAACTTTATGTTGACGCCGACATGCCTTTCGGCTACGTATCTTTTAAGGTCATAGAGGATTTGGGAAAACTCGAACCTTTCGGACTCGGCAATTCTTCACCCGTATTCGCGCAAAAAAACCTCCTTCTTTTGAAAGCAAGGAGAGTGGGTGAGAATCATATTTTCCTAAGCGTGAGGGATTCGTCGGGAAGAGTGAGGGATTTGAAACTTTGGAGAAAAGCGGACGAATTCGAGGATTTCATATCCGGGGCAATCGGGGAAGATTCGTCAAAGATTCTTTACGAGGGATATGAAGGAGAACTTGCTTCGAAAAATATTCTTCTTACGGTTTCGTATTATCCTTCGGTCAATACTTACAAAAACAACACCTTCATGGATTTTACCGTCAGGGACTATAAATTTTCATAATTCGGAGACAAAATGATTTTATGCGTATCGCTTAATCCGGCCGTGGATAAGATGCTTAAAATAAACACAATCAATATCGGAAAAGTCAACCGCGCGAGCTTAGAAAGCGTTCATGCGGGCGGAAAAGCCGTAAATGTGGCGTTCGATCTGCAGCTGCAGGGCGAGGAAGTATTCGTAACCGGATTTGTCGGAGGCAAATGCGGACGCATGATTCTCGACGAACTCAAGCAAAGGAACATGCCGAATAAATTCGTAATGCTTTCCACGGAAACGAGAACCAATATGAATTATATCGATTCGTTCGGAAAGGTTACGGAAATTTTGGAAGGCGGACACCTTGTAGATGCAAAAAGCGAAGAGATGTTTTTGCATCTTTACATGAATCTTATCAAAAAAGCCGATATGGCTGTTTTGTCCGGAAGTCTTCCGATAGGGCTTAGCGATGATTTTTACGGAAGCCTTACAGACATAGCAAACAGAGCGGGAGTTCCGGTATGCCTCGACGCGTCCGGCAACGCGCTTTCCGAAGCCGTTTTGCATCAGCCTTTTTTGATAAAACCGAATCTCTCCGAATTTGAGGGGCTTACGAATCACAAATACGATTTGTCCGCACTCGATAAGGGCTTTAAGGAATTTTTCGAGAGCGCCTCTTTTAAAAACGTCATGCTCGAAGATTTGATGGATTTAAGAAAAGCGGGAATAGCGATTATCTGCGTGACTCTCGGCGACAAAGGAATGCTTCTTTACGCAAAGGATCAGATTATCGTCTGCAACGCTCCCGAAGTTGAAGTGGTCAATACGGTCGGAAGCGGAGACTGCATGCTTTCCTCGCTTATACATTCGCTTATGAAAAACGTTTCGATTCTCGATTGCGCCGTATATGCGTCCGCGGTATCGAGCGCGCATGTTAACACATTGAACGTCGGAGACATAGATCCCGAACTTGTATCGAAACTTTCCGGAAAAGTTAAATACGGCATTTTCAGATGTCCGAAGAATTAAGATTTGGTGATTGATTTGTACGCAGAAGTAATAGTTGATATATCTCATGAAAAATTAGACAGACCGTTCACATACAAAATCCCCGAAAACCTCATTGACGAAATCGAGGAAGGAACGATGGTTGAAATACCTTTCGGACAGGGGAACAAGCTGATTAACGGTTATGTCATACGCATAAAAGAGAATAACGATTACTGCCCCGAAAAAACCAAGGAAATATCGGGTATCGCAAAGGGCAGCGTAAAAGCGGACGCGAATCTTATCAAGCTTGCGACATTTATCAGAAAAACATACGGTTCCACGCAGATTAACGCTTTAAAAACGGTTATGCCTGTTAAAAAGAGCGTTAAGAGGGAAGTCAAAAAAAGAGTTGTTGCGCTTCTTGACGAAGAAAAACTCGAATACCTTGCGGATCTTGCCGGATCAAAGCATAAAAACGCACAGGAGAGGCTTTTAAGGGAACTAAAAAAATATTCCGACATTTCGTATTCGTTTATAACGAACAAGATGAATGTTTCGTCGCAGACGATTTCGGCACTCGTTAAAAACGATGTATGCCGCATCGAAGAAGAAACCGTATACAGAAATCCGATTAAGATAGAAAAGCCTTCGGATACAGTGGTCGAACTTTCCGAAGAACAAAAACGAATCATCGACGATGTCAACGAAGATTTAAGAAAGGGCGAGAGAAACACTTATCTTATTCACGGCATCACGGGTTCGGGCAAAACCGAAGTCTATATGCGTCTTATAGAAGACAGGATAAAAGAAGGCAAACAGGCCATTCTTCTTATCCCCGAGATTGCCCTTACCTATCAGAATCTCATGAGATTTTACGCCAGATTCGGAGACACGGTAAGCGTCATTCATTCGAAAATGACCGCGGGAGAAAGATACGATCAGTATTTAAGGGTCAAAGAAGGCAGCGTGAACATTATGATCGGACCGAGGTCGGCGCTTTTTACGCCTTTTGAAAATCTCGGAATAGTCGTAATCGACGAAGAGCACGAAAGCTCTTACAAAGCCGACAACATGCCCAAATACCATGCAAGGGAAGTGGCAAAAAAACTGTGCGAACTGACGGATTCGATACTTGTTCTCGGTTCCGCGACTCCCTCGCTTGAGAGCTTCTACAGAGCCAAATGCGGCGAATACAAATTATACAGATTAAACGACAGGCTTACGGGAAACACTCTCCCTAGAGTCTATGTCGAAGACATGCGACAAGAATTAAAAGACGGCAACAAATCCGTTTTTTCGAGAAGGCTGCATAATCTTATCGAGGACAGGTTAACCAGACACGAACAGATAATGCTCTTTTTGAACAGAAGAGGAGTATCGGGATTTGTTTCGTGCAGGGAATGCGGAGAAGTAGTAAAATGCCCGCATTGCGATGTATCCTTATCGCTTCACAAAGACGGTAATCTTAAATGCCACTATTGCGGATACGAAACTCCTTTTTCGAAGATATGTTCCAAATGCGGAAGCGACAAGGTAAGAGGATTTAAAGCAGGAACGCAGATGATAGAGGATTTCGTCAGAAAGGAATTTCCCTACGCGCTCATCCTTCGTATGGATGCGGATTCGACGAAAAAACAGGAAGATTACGAATCGATTCTCTCGAGATTTTCAAACAGAGAGGCCGATATTTTAATCGGTACCCAGATGATAGTGAAAGGTCACGATTTCAAAGGCGTTACGCTTGTGGGAATCGTTGCTGCGGACATGGCGCTTAACGCCGAGGATTACAGAGCGGGGGAGAGAGCTTTTCAGCAGCTTGTACAGGCTTCGGGAAGAGCCGGAAGGGGAGAAAATCCCGGAGAAGTTGTCATTCAGACCTATCAGCCGGATCACTACGCTGTGGAATTTGCCAAAACTCAGGATTACGATGCTTTCTACGAGGACGAAATCACGTTCAGACGTCAGATGATGTATCCTCCGATCGGAAATCTTTTGGGAATACAGATTACGGGAGACGAAGAAAAAAGAGTCGTTAAGCTTTCGAAAGTCATCTCGGACATGATAGACAAAATGCCTATAAGAAGCGAAATCGGAAAAATCGGACCCGCTTCGGCCGCACTGTCAAAGAAATGCGATATATACAGAAGAGTTATATATATTAAGAGTTTGGATTACGACAATCTTATCTCGATTAAGGATTTTATCGAAAAAGAAACCGAAAAATTCAATCTCGAGAGAGAAACGGTAATGTTTGATTTTAATCCGATGAACGGTTTTTAGAAAATTACAGGAGGTTGATATGGCACTCAGAAAAATTCGCGAAGAAGGGGAAGAATGCTTAAGATGCGTATGCAAGGAGGTTACGGAAATCAATCCCAGAATCCTTGAACTCATAGAAGATCTTAAAGATACCATGTACGATGCGGACGGTGTCGGACTTGCCGCACCCCAGGTCGGAGTAAGAAAAAGAATCGCCGTCGTTGACGTGGGAGACGGTCCCGTGGTTTTGATTAACCCCGAAGTGGTTGAGACCGAGGGCGAGCAGACGGGAAACGAAGGATGTCTTTCCGTGCCCGGAAAATGCGGAGTGGTTACAAGACCCATGAAAGTTAAGGTTAAAACAAGAAATCTTGATTTTGAATGGGAAGAGATAGAAGGCGAGGAACTCTTTGCGAGAGCGATGCTTCACGAAATGGATCACCTTGACGGAATTCTTTACATCGACAAGGTCGAGGGCGATTTGCAGGATGTTGCCCAAGAAGAATAACCGGGGGTGAATTGTATGAAAATAGTTTTCATGGGAACGCCGGACTTTGCGGTTTCGGCACTTACAAAACTTCATGATGCGGGACACGAAATAGTTCTGGTCGTAACACAGCCCGACAAGCCCAAGGGAAGAAGCAAACTCTATCTTCCTTCTCCCGTTAAAGAAGAAGCGTTAAGACTGGGCATCGAAGTTTTTCAACCCGACAAAATCAAAAAAGAAGAGAATATCGAAATACTGAAAAAATATCCCGCGGACGTTTTTGTCGTTGCGGCTTTCGGACAGATTTTATCAAAGGAAATCCTTGAAATGCCGCGCTTCGGATGCATTAACATTCATGCGTCACTCCTTCCGATGTACCGCGGCGCCGCACCCATTCAGTGGGCGATTTTAAACGACGAAAAAAAGAGCGGCGTAACCATTATGCAGATGGATGAGGGATTGGACACCGGAGATATGCTTCTTAAAGGCGAAATTCCCATCGAAGAGACAGATACCGCCGACAGCCTTCATGACAAATTAAGCGCTCTTGGTGCCGATCTTATCGTCGAAGCGCTTTCGCTTCTTGAAAAAGGTGAATTAAAAGCCCTGCCCCAGCCCGAAGGTCCTCTTTTTTATGCGAAAATGATCAAAAAAGAAGACGGTGCTCTCGATTTTGGCGAAGAAGCAAAAGAACTTGCGATCAAAGTCAGAGCCTTTTATTCATGGCCCGGAACATATGCTCTTTTAAACGACAATTACATCAAAATCTGCGAGGCGTATGCGACTGACGAAGAAAGCGGCATGTCGGAGGGCGAGATTTGCAGGGTCGAAAAAGACAGATTTTTCGTTCAGACGAAAAAAGGCCTGCTTGCGGTAACAAAAATTCAGCCCCAGGGCAAAAAAGCAATGTCCGTAAAAGATTATCTTTTGGGCAGAAAGATTAATGTCAAAGACAGACTGACAAAATATGAATAAAGATTTCGAAATAAGAAAGACGGCGTTTGAAACATTAACGTTAATCGAAAAATCGAATACTGCGTCACATACGGTATTAAGAGACGTTCTCGACAAATACGATTATCTTCCTAAAAACGAAAAAGCCCTGATCGGCACCATCGTAAAGGGCGTAATCGAAAGAAGAATCGGACTTGATTATGTAATCGACAAATACTCGAAGGTTGAGACGAAAAAGATGAAAAAGCCCGTCAGATTGATTATGGAGATGGGCACATATCAGATTCTTTACATGAAATCCTACGATTCGCTCGCAGTCAATACATGCGTCGAACTTGCAAGAAAAAAGGGTCTGTCAAATCTTTCCGGATTTGTGAATGCTGTTTTAAGAAATATATCGAGAGACAAGGACAATATAAAATATCCCGGAAAAGATGATGAAAATTATCTTTCCGTAACATATTCGATGCCGCAATTCCTTTGTGATTTTCTGCTTTCGCAATACGATTTTGACACGGTGGAAACAATGCTTAAAAAATCGCTTGAAAGCGACAGCATCAAAATAAGAATTTCGGAGGATGCCGATTCAAACGAGATAAAAACAATCAGGGAGGAAATCGGGAAAAACAGCGAAAAGACCGCTGAAATCGAAGGTTGCGAAAGACTTTTAAGCACTAAGGGCATCGGTTCCCTGAATGACCTCGACTCTTTCAAAAAAGGCAGGATTTACGTACAGGATACCGGCAGTTTCCTTCTTTGCAAAAATGTTCCTTTCGGCGAAAAAATACTTGATGCATGCAGTGCGCCGGGCGGAAAGAGCATTTTCCTCTCGCAAAGATTTCCCGAATCGAAAATTATTGCATGCGACATATCCGAAGACAAGATTTCGAAAATAAAAGAAAACATCGTTAGATGCAAAACTTCAAACATAGAAGTTAAAATTGCGGACGCTTCGGTTTACAACGAAGAATTCGCGGATGCCTTCGATGTGGTTTTGGCCGATGTTCCCTGTTCGGGACTCGGTGTTATCGGCAAAAAACAGGATATCAAATACAGACTGACGCAAAATGATTTTGACAGTCTTTACGAACTTCAGAAAAAAATACTTTTCAATGTTTCAAAGTACGTAAAGAAGGGCGGGTATCTTTGTTATTCGACCTGTACCGTTAACAAAAAGGAAAACGGCATTTTGGTTGACGAATTTTTAAAGAACGAAAATTTTGAATACGCCGAACTTTCCTTTGTTCCCGATTCTTTTAAGACGGCGGCTCATAAAGGATATATGGAGCTTATACAGGGAAGAGAGGACTCGGACGGATTTTTCTTTGCGATATTAAAAAGACGGGAAAATTGACGAAATACGTCAGATGAGCAGCAATAGGGCTTTCGGACAATATGGATGAAATCAAAAACAAAACATTATCCGAACTGAATGAAGAAATAAAAAATCTCGGGGAGGCGGCTTTCAGAGCCAAACAGATTTACGAATGGCTCCATGTCAAACTCGTTTCGGATTTTGACGAAATGAGCAATATTTCCGTTTCCCTGAGACAGAAACTTAAGGAAAACTACGAGATTACGACTCTTAAAACCGTAAGAATCAGCGAGTCGAAAATCGATTCCACCAAAAAGTTTCTTTTTGAAACAAAGGACGGGAATTACATCGAAAGCGTATGGATGCAGTATCACCACGGTAATTCGGTATGCATTTCGTCCCAAATCGGCTGCAGAATGGGCTGTAAATTCTGTGCTTCGACCATTGACGGGCTCGTAAGAAGCTTAAGCGCTGCCGAAATGCTCGAGCAGATTTACGAGATAACAAGGATCACAAAAGAGAGAGTTTCAAACGTTGTGGTAATGGGTATGGGAGAGCCCATGGACAATTACGAAAACGTGGTAAAGTTTGTGAAACTTTTAACGTGTCCCGAAGGGTTGAATATTTCTCAAAGAAATGTTACAGTATCGACTTGTGGGATTGTTCCGAAAATAAAAGAATTCGCAGACGAGGGATTACAGGTTACGCTGGCTTTGTCGCTGCATGCTCCGAACGACGAAAAACGCCGTACGCTGATGCCGATAGCCAACAGTTATTCGATAAACGAATGCCTTGAAGCCTGCGATTATTATTTTGAAAAGACAAAAAGAAGGGTAAGCTTCGAATATGCTTTGGTGGCGGGAGTAAACGACAACGAAAAAGAAGCCGAAGAATTATCGAAACTCCTAATCGGACATAACGGTCATGTAAACCTTATACCCGTAAATCCGATAAAAGAAAGAGATTTTAAAAGATCGGACAAAACAAGGATATTTGCATTTCAAAATAAACTTGAAAAAAACGGGATAAATGTTACTATAAGAAGGGAAATGGGCAAGGATATTGACGGTGCTTGCGGCCAGTTGAGGCGCAGACACAATGAAGAGGCCCGGGGGTTAGGTAGTGATCAAGGCTGTATCTAAAACAGATATAGGAAAACTCAGACAACTTAATCAGGATTTTGTATTTACTTCGGTTTATCCACTCGGTGCACTGGATAATCTTTTTCTTGTTGCAGACGGCATGGGCGGACACAAGGCCGGAGATTACGCCTCAAAATGTGCGGTTGAAACCATTACCGAAATGTGTTCCAAAAGCAGGGGTAAGAAGACCGTAACGGCCATTTCCGATGCAATCAACGAAGCAAATACCCGAATCAGAAGAAAAGCAATGGAAGACGTGAATATGGTCGGCATGGGAACCACCACGGTTCTTGCCACGGTATCCGGAAGCACTTTAACCGTTGCGAATGTTGGTGACTCAAGACTTTATATTATTTCTGCAGACAAAATCATCACTCAGATTACAAGGGATCATTCTCTTGTTGAAGAAATGGTGCGCATGGGCGGAATCGACCGTGTGAGCGCAAGAAACCATCCCGACAAGAACATCATTACCAGAGCCATAGGTGCCACGGGTAATGTAAACATTGATTTCTTTGAAGTTCCGTTAAGAGACAAAGATATTATTCTCATGTGCTCCGACGGGCTCAGCAATATGATAGAAGACAAAGATATTCTCGAAATAGTAACCTCGGGAAAGGAAGTCGAAGCAATTGCTTCGGACCTTATCGCCACGGCCAACGAAAACGGCGGCAGCGACAATATATCCGTGGTTTTAATCGTATACGAGCAACAGGAATGAGGTTTTTATGGTAAAGATTGGTATGGTCATCGGCGGCCGATATGAAATACAGGAATTAATCGGCACCGGTGGAATGTCAGATGTTTACAGAGCAAAAGATAATAAATTAAACAGAAACGTAGCAGTTAAGGTTCTCAAACAGGAATTTTCCGAAAACAGGGATTTTGTCGCTAAATTCAGAAGAGAGGCCGAAGCGGCTGCCAATCTCATGCACCCCAATATCGTTACGGTATACGATGTAGGAGAGGATAACGGTATTTCTTATATCGTTATGGAACTGGTGGACGGATATACTTTAAAACAGTATATCGAAAAGAAATCGAGACTCACCATAAACGAGTGCATCAGTATAGCCATACCCATCGCTTCGGGTATCGAGGCTGCTCATAACAACGGAATCATTCACAGGGATATCAAGCCCCAGAATGTCATTATATCCAAGGACGGCAAAGTCAAAGTTACCGATTTCGGTATTGCCAAAACCACAACTTCAAATACGATTTCCAGCAATGTAATGGGAAGCGTTCATTATACTTCTCCCGAACAGGCCAGAGGCGGTTTTTCCGATGAAAAGAGTGATATTTATTCTTTGGGTATCACGCTTTTTGAAATGGTTACGGGAAGAGTTCCTTTTAACGGCGACACGACCGTTGCCATCGCAATCAAGCATATTCAGGAAGAGATGCCTTCACCCCGTATTTACGTTGAAGACATTCCCATCAGTATAGAGCAGATTATCTTAAAATGTACTCAAAAGAGTCCCGACCGCCGATATCAGAAGATGAGCGAAGTTATCGAAGACCTTAAAAAGGCCTATATTTCGCCCAACGAAAACTTTGTTAAAATCGATACATACGAAAAGAATTCCGTCACAAAGACCAATCTGAATTCGATGTACCGTCGCGAAAAGAGAATGTCGGAGGAGCAACCCGATGCGACCAATCCCGCAAAAGAAGAACTCGTTCGCGTAAACAATGTCAAAAAGAAAAACGAATCCCTCGTTCTTCCGAGGAACGTCAAGAATACCGACGAAGCTTCGCCGGAAGTTGCTTTGGGCGCCAAAAGACCCGTAAACAAGCAGGAGAACGTAAAAAAGAACCCTCAAAGACCGAAGAACAATCAGGGAGCAAGACCTCAGAATCAGGGCAAAGGCCAACAGCAGGGAAAGCCCCAGCAACAGGGAAAGCCTTCGCAGCAAAACAAAGGGGCAAGCAATCCCTACAAACAGCAGGCTCCGGTAAAGAGAAAGCCTTCAAAGCAGTCACAGCAGGCAGAGAAAATAAAGACCTTTGCTATCGTGGCAATTGCCGTATCAATCGGAATTCTTTTGCTTATTCTTTTGGGCAAGGCTTTGGGAATATTCTCCGACAAAGAGGATAAGGTCAAATTCATCAATGTTCCGGTAGTCAACAATATGGCGATAACGGAAGCGCAAAAAACTCTCGAGAGCCGTTTGTTTGAAGTTGAAATCAAATACGAAAAGAACGACAATATGTCGCCCAACAGAGTTATAAAAACCGATCCTTCGGGCGGAAGCAATGTAGAAGAAGGGTCGAAGATTACCGTTTATGTCAGCATGGCCGAAGACGGTGTCAAAGTTCCCGACGTTTCATCGCTTACCGAAGCGGAAGCCACCGCAAAACTCGAAGCCGAAGGCTACAAGGTTGAAAAGCATTTCGAAAAGAGCGAATCGGTTGCCAAAGGAAAAATCATTTCACAGACTCCCGAGGGCGGAAGCAACTGGAGCCATGACGAAAGCGTTATTCTTGTTATAAGTGACGGTTCCGGCAAGGAAAAGAGCAAAATGCCCGATTTGACCGGCAAAACCGAGGAGGAAGCAAGAGCAATCGTGGAAAGCCTCGGAATGAGCGTAACCAACGTTTCTCCGGATTATTCCAATTCGGTTGAAAAAGGTAAAGTCTGCGGACAGAGTTATACCGCGGATGCCGTCGTAAAAGAGGGTACCGAAGTATCGATAACCATAAGCCTCGGACCCGAGCCCAGGTATTATACATGCAATGTCATGGTTAATGCCCCTTCGGATTACAGCGGCGGTACGGCTACGATAGTTCTCAAAACGCTCGACGGTACGGAACTTTTCAATCAAAGCGGAGTTACTTTCCCCTACCCCCTTAACATCAACCAGATTTACGGTGCTTCAAAGGGTGTATTGGAAATTACATATACAAAGACCAAAACAGAAGAGTCCGTTGACGAAAACGGAAATGTTACGGTAATAAGCGTTCCCGTTCAGGATGTCGAAAGACGCGAAGTGGATTTTGAATAATGACCGGTAAGATTATTAAGGGAATATCCGGATTTTATTACGTGTATTCCTATGAAAACGCCAATGTTTATACCTGTCGCGGTCAGGGTAAATTAAGGGATCGGAAAATCAAGCCCCTTGTCGGAGATAATTGCAAAATCGAAGTTATCGACGAAGAAACCAAAGAGGGAAGCGTTCTCGATATTCTTCCGAGAGAAAACGAACTTATTCGTCCCGCGGTAAGCAATATCGATCAGATGCTCATCATTTTTGCGCTAAGCAATCCGAAGCCGAATTTTTATCTTTTGGATAAATTCCTTTTCTTCATAATGCATGAGCGACTTAAACCGATTCTCATTTTCAACAAAGAGGATTTGGATTCTTCCGACAAAGAGGAAGTTAAAAGGATATACAAGGGCTTTGACGCTCCGCTCATTTTTACGAGCGCCAAGGAAAACATAAATGTCGATACGGTAAGAAACCTTCTTAAAGGAAAGACCACCGCGGTGGCCGGACCGAGCGGAGTCGGAAAATCGACCCTGATAAACGCGATCGTCGGCGAAAGCATTATGGAGACCGGCGAGATTTCAAAGAAAACCCAAAGAGGAAAACATACGACCAGACATACCGAATTGTTTGAATTCGATGTGGAAGGCGAGGAATCGTTTATACTCGATACTCCCGGGTTTTCGTCGTTTTACCTGCCAAAGCTCCATGAGCAGGAGAGGGCTTCCGATTATTATCCGGAATTTCTGCCCTATACCGACAAATGCAGATTCAATGCCTGTCTTCATGACAAAGAGCCCGAATGCGGTGTAAAAAAAGCAGTCGAAGAAGGCATTATTTCTTCGGAAAGATATGAGAATTATCTGAAAATTATATCCGAAATCAAAAAAGATTACAGATTTTGACGAGAGGTTTATACATGAATTACATTTTGGCTCCGTCCATTCTTTCGGCCGATTTTCTTGATTTGAAAAATCAGATAAAGCAGGTTGAGGATGCAGGCGCAAAATACCTTCATTTTGACGTTATGGACGGAATGTTCGTTCCGAATATTTCATTCGGCATTCCGGTTCTTGAATGCATTAAGGGTAATACCGAACTCATTCTCGACGTTCATCTTATGATAGTCGATCCCGAAAGATATTTCGAAAAATTCAAAGAAGCGGGAGCGCAGATTCTTACCGTTCACGTGGAAGCGATGAAAGATCCCGCATCGGATTTAAAAAAGATAAAGGAACTCGGAATGATTCCTTCGATTACTTTAAGTCCGAACACTCCGGTTGAAGATGTTTTCCCTTACCTTGATCTGGTAAAACAGGTACTTGTGATGACCGTCAATCCGGGTGCGGGAGCTCAGCATTATATCGACAAATGTACGGATAAAATCCGTGCGATAAGACAGGAAGCCGTAAGACGCGGACTTGATATCGACGTGGAAGTGGACGGCGGAATAAACGAAGAGACCATAATAACCGCCAAAGAAGCTGGAGCGAACGTATTTGTAATGGGTTCTTCGATATTCAACCACGATCCCGCAAAAGCAACAAAGATGTATCTTGATATTTTAAAATAAAAAATTAAAGCAAAGACAAAATGTCTTTGCTTTTTTTATAAAGTGTTTTTGGTATTTAAAGCCCTTATTGCGTTTAATACCGCGATTACCATCACTCCGACATCCGCGAAAATCGCAACCCACATGTTTGCGATACCGAAAGCTCCGAGTATGAGGCATGCGAATTTGACAATTAAAGCGAAGAATATGTTTTCGTAAACGATTCGAAGGCATTTTCGCGATATTTTAATTGCCTGTGCAATCTTTTGAGGATTGTCGTCCATAAGCACGACATCGGCTGCTTCTATTGCCGCATCGGAACCTAAGGCCCCCATCGCAATGCCTATGTCGGCTCTCGCGAGAACCGGTGCGTCGTTTATTCCGTCGCCGACAAAAGCAAGAATTTCCTTTTTGCCTTTTTTATTCAATAATTCTTCAACCTTGGCCACTTTGTCGGAGGGAAGAAGATTTCCGTAAACTTCGTCCATATTTAATTCTTTGGCGACTTCCTCGCCGACTTTTGCCGAATCGCCCGTAAGCATTACGGTCTTTTTCACACCGCATTTTTTAAGATTCTCAATCGCTTTTGCGGATTCGTTTTTTATTTCGTCGGATATAACGATATGACCGGCATAATCGCCTTCAATCGCCATATGAACAATCGTTCCGTTTTTGTGGCAGGATTTGTATTCAAGTCCCAGGCTTTCCATGAGTTTTTCGTTACCTGCCGCGATTGATTTGTCGTCTACCAAGGCAGTTACTCCGTGACCCGAAATCTCTTTGATGTTTTTTACACGCGTTGTATCGATTTCCTTTTTACAGGCGTTTTTCAGACTCATGCTTATAGGGTGCGAAGACGCGCTTTCCGTCAATGCCGCATATTCTATAAGTTCTTCTTCGTCGATTGTATTGTGATGAATACAGTTTACGATGAATTCTCCCTTTGTAAGCGTACCGGTTTTGTCGAATACGACGTATTTTGTCTTTGAAAGCGCTTCAAGGAAATTGGAGCCTTTTATGAGTATTCCTTCACGACTTGCGCCGCCCAGACCCGCAAAGAAAGAAAGCGGAATGCTTATGACCAAAGCGCAGGGACAGCTTATTACCAAAAACGTAAGAGCCCTGTAAATCCATTCAGACCACATGGGAGGGATTTTTAAAATAAGCGAAAATAAAGGCGGAATCACGGCAAGACAGACGGAAGACAATACGACTACCGGTGTGTATATTCTTGCGAATTTGGATATAAAAGCCTCGGATTTTGATTTGTTCGACGAAGAAGATTCGACAAGTTCGAGGATTTTGGAAACCGTGGATTCGCCAAAATCTTTCGTCGTTTGTATTTTTAAGACGCCTGTCAGATTGATACAGCCGCTTATGATTTCATCACCGATTTTAACGTCTCTCGGAAGACTTTCCCCCGTAAGCGCGGATGTGTTTAAAGTTGACTCACCTTCGGTTATTATACCGTCCAAGGGTATTTTTTCGCCGGGAAAAACGGTAATGATCTGCGATATTTCGATTTCGTCCGGAGATACTTTTTCGATTTTGCCGTCAATTTCGATATTAGCGTAATCCGGTCTTATATCCATAAGACTGCTGATGTTTTTCCTGCTTTTGCCGACCGCGTAACTTTGAAAAAGTTCACCGATCTGATAAAAAAGCATTACGGCAATGGCTTCGACATAATCCCCGTTTCTTTTTATTAACGCAATGGCGATAGCGCCTATTGTGGCAACGGCCATCAAAAAATTCTCGTCAAAGGGTCTGCCCTTGACAATGCCCTTAAAAGCCTTTTTTAAAATATCGTATCCGATGATGATATAGGGAATCATAAAAAAGAAAAACCAAAACGGTTCTCGTATAATCCCCGTGGTGCAGTCATCTTTCGGTCCCAAAAATCTGTTAAGGACGAAGAGAGAAGTAACCAGGATAGCGGATACGATTATTCTTATTGTCATTCTCTTTTGCTTTTTGTTCATGTATGACCTCATCTCGGATCAGATTTCTATATTGCAGTCATCCTCGACTTTTTTGCAGTTTTTAATAACGTTTTTCATAACAATCTTTTCATCGGCATCATCTTCGAATTCAACAATCATTTTCTGTGTCATGTAATTTACGGTGGCTTTTTTGATGCCTTCGGTTTTGTTTGTCGTATCCTCCATCAGATTTGCGCAGTTGGCGCAGTCCACTTCGATATTGTATGATTTTTTCATATTAACCTCCTGAAATAAACAATTAAGCAATCGTTTAATCGTTGAATAAATCTTACAATGGAATTTTACCTTTGTCAAGCATCATTTTGAATTTGTTTATTTGATTTATTACCGTATTCATGTTAGTATTTTTATGGTTGTTTATATAATAAATTTTCGGATTTGAGGATTTTTATGGCTGAATTTGTTTTGCCGCACGAACACGGCGAAGAGAAGAGCATAGAAAAACTGAAAAACAATCTTTCGAACGAAAACAGTTTCGAAACCGTCGCGGATATTTTTCAGCAGCTTTCGGATCCGACGCGTATCAGAATTTTTTGGCTTTTATGCCATTACGAAGAATGCGTCATCAATATTTCCGCCATTTTGGAAATGTCTTCGCCCGCGGTTTCGCACCATTTAAGACCTCTTAAAAACAGCGGTCTCATCGTCAGCAGAAGAGAGGGCAAAGAAGTTTATTACAGAGCGGCCGATACCGAAGAAGCCCGACTTTTGCACGGTATGATAGAGGAAGTAATGAAAATCAAATGTCCCAACATTTAATACTGTTTACATGAAAAAATCCATTGTCACGGTCAATATTATATTGTCTGCCCTCGCCCTGTGCGGCTGTACGCTTTTTCTTCTCACCGGCAAAGTATTGTTTAAAGGCATGGGAAGCTTTGCTTTTATGCTTGTCGGATTTTTCAATCTTTTGTATTCGGTTAAAGCAAAAAAAGGCAAAATCGCATTCTGCATATTTGTTTTCATCGGCCTTTTCCTTGCGATGATTGCGGATGTAATGCTTCAGTTCGACTTTATTCTCGGCGCGATTGTTTTTGCAATGTGCCATGTTTTCTATTTTTTCGCACAGAACTTTTTAAACGGATACCGTGCAAAGGATATGGTTTTCACCCTTGTTTTGTTTATCTTTGCGCTTTCGGTTTTGTTCCTTTTCCCGGGAATGAATCTTGATTCCTTAAATGTCAAAGCCGTTTGCGTAATTTATTCCGTAATAATATCCTTTATGACGGGAAAAGCCGTCGCAAATGCCTTTTCGTTAAAAACCGCCTTCTCGTCGGTTATCGCTCTTGCAACGGTTTTGTTTTTCTTTTCCGATGTATGCCTTGTTATTTATCTTTTCTCGGGCGTCGGAAGAGTTGCAAACGTAATCTGTCTTTATACATATTACCCTGCGCAGATTATTCTGGCTTATATGATATTTTTTTATAAGGGCATCGCAAAGAAGACGGGCGGGGATTGATTCTTAATTCACGAAATTAATGCCATTAGAGGCGGTATTTTTCATAAAATTGTATTTTTTTATTGATTTATATATTTTAATATTCTAATTGTAAACATATGTATTCTTCGGGGCTCATCCCGGAAATAAGGCTTGTAAAAGGAGAAAAAATGGAAACAGAAGCTTTGAATTGCCGGTGTTGCGGTGGCGTACTTAAGGTTGAATCAAATCTTTGTCAGTGCACGTATTGCGGTGCGACCAATTTTATTTCCAATGTTGCGGGAAAGTACATCAATCAGCTCAACAGAGCCAATAAATTAAGACAGGCCCGCGAATTCGACAATGCTGCCAGAATATACGACAATATTCTGGAAGAGAATGTTGCCACACCCGATATTCTCTGGTATCGTACGCTTTGCGAATACGGTATAGAATATGTTCCGGATCCGATTTCGGATAAGTATATTCCCACGCTTCACAGAGTAAAAGAAGAGAGTATTCTCGAATATCATTGCTATACCGAAGCACTTCAGCTTGCTACTCCCGAGCATAAAGAATCTCTCGAAAAAGAAGCGGAATACATAAACAAAATTCAGATTGATTACCTGAATATCGCGCGTAACGAAAAACCTTACGACGTTTTCATCTGTTACAAGGAAACAGATGATGCCACGGGAGAAAAAACCGAAGATGTTGCTCTCGCTCAGCAATTGTTCCTCGATCTTTCAAGCAGGGGATTTAAAGTTTTCTTTGCAAAAATCACGCTTCAGTCGAAATTAAGCATTGATTACGAACCTTATATTTTTGCGGCATTAAAGAGCGCGAAAGCCATGGTTGTTCTCGGTACCAAGGCTGAATATTTCATGTCCGTCTGGGTTAAGAACGAGTGGGGCAGATTCCTTAAGATGATGCAGGACGACCTCACAAAACAGATGTTTTTTGCCTGTGACGATCCCGAAGAACTGCCCAGGGCATTCGTTACAAAGCAGGCGCAGATTCTCGGTGAGGAAGGTGCAATCAGAAACCTTGCCGACAATGTCGAAAGATTTTTAAGAAAAAGAATCACCAAAAAGCAGTCTCTTCCCGATACGAATAAGGTCGAAAGAGTCAAAACAGTCGAAGAAATGTATGAAGATGCCCTTCAAAGCGTCCGCGCCAGAGAGCATATTAAGGCTGCGAGAACAATCGACGTGATTCTCTCAAAGGAACCCGATTCGGCAAAAACATATTGGCTTAAAATGCTCAACGGTTTAAAGAGCACTCCGTCGAATATTGTTCAGCTTAAAATTGATTTGGCACAGAATCACGATTTTGTAAAAGCGATTGATTATGCCGACGAAGATCTTAAAAACGAATATCTCGAGATAGCCAAAATCTGCAAAAAGAATATGGAAGAGCAGATTGAATTCGACAGTCTTCTTGAGTCGGAATCCATAAGATACGTTAATGAGTTCGATAAGACCGAATTCGGTCAGGAAGCGATTAAGGAAAAGGAAAATATCAAAAAACTTGCAGGTAAGGTCGATACAAACAATTTCTATTTAAGATGTACTTTTGTTATCGGAACCATACTGTTCTTCATCGGAAACGTTATTGCCATAATAATGTTAAAAAACGGCATGGAAAGCGGAATGTCTCCGTATAAAGTTATTCCGTTGTCGGTTCTTGTTACGGCACCGATTATTGTATTAGGTATTGCCATACTGTTTTCATACAATATTATTATGGACATAATCATCTCCGCGGTAGTATTTGCAATGATGATTTTGTCGGCTGTATTTCCGGAGAATTCCGATTTCTTCAGATTTATTACGGTTGTGCTTCCCGCAATAGTATATATGGGAAGCAACAACTCGTTCAAATTAAACAAAATCAGATATAAAATTTTGAAAAATACCATCGAAATCAAAAACAGTCTGGACAAGCTGAAGAGAATCACTGAAAATGCAGCTTCCGACATGAGTCGTTTTGCTTCGAAACTTCTTCAGGAGTTTAAAGCAAACAAGAAAATCGAACAAAACATTATCGAAATTCATGATGACGATTATTATATCGGACAGAACAAATTAACCGGTATTTACAAAAATACGGAGGCATATTACGAATCGCTCATTAACATGACCCTTCCCGGAGAGCAGGGAGGTCGTGTCGACAGAACCGAATCCGAATACGGTATAATCGCCCTGGTAATGTCCTTTATACCCGGTTTGGATGTAATCGGACTTGCGATTGCCTTATTTGACATCTTCAAGGACAAATACAGAAAACACACGCATATTACGGCGGTGGCATCACTCCTTTTGGATGTGCTTGTATTAATAGCCGGTTATCTGATTTTAATTGATTTTTGATTTAATCCCAAAGGCCCGAAGTGTATTCTTCGGGCCGTATTTTGTTTATAACAAAATTTGATATAAAAAAATAACGAATGATAAGAAGTGTATTATCCGTCATTCTGATAATATTTATCATAGATTTTTTCGGAGGAGGGAAATATATGCAAAAAATCAAATGGGGTATTTTGGGAACCGCCAATATTGCAAGATGGGGAATGATTCCCGGAATGAAAAAGGCGGATAATTGCGAACTTTATGCCATAGCGGGCAGAAGCATTCAAAAAGCCGAAAAATACAGGGACGAATACGGATTTCAAAAAGCGTACGGCAGTTACGACGAGCTTCTTGACGATGAAGAAGTTCAGGCGGTATATGTTCCTCTGCCCAATGACATTCATATAAAATGGGTTAAGGAAGCCCTTAAGAGGAAAAAACATGTTCTTTGCGAAAAACCTCTTGCGCTTAACGCGGGAGAAGTCGAAGAGATGTTTGAAACCGCCAAAGAAAACGGCGTCTTTCTCATGGAAGCGTATGCTTATCTTCACAGCCCCTATATGGCAAGCCTTAAAAAGGATATCGAAAGCGGTATCATAGGCAGTGTCGATTATATCGAATCGGCTTTTGTCACACAGGGCTACAAGGAAGATTTCAGACTTCACAAAGAACTCGGCGGCGGTGCGATGTACGATCTGGGCTGTTATTGCACGACAATGATTCTTTCCCTTATAGATTCCGATGTCGAATTTGTCAAAGCCGTTGCGGAATTTTCGGATCTTGACGTCGATATAAACACAGCGGCGATTCTTCGATTCAAAAACGATGTAAAAGCTTCTTTTAATGTCGGAATGATTCTCGGAAAGGATACCGATTCCAGATTCGACAGATTGTATATTCACGGCAGCGATGGCTTTATCAAATCGGATGTCGAATACAATACCGAAGGGGAAGTGAATTACAAAATATATACAAAAGACGGCGTTATCGAGAGAAATATATTTAATCCGCAGAATTATTCGCTTGAAGTCATGCAGCTCGGAAATTGCATTTTAAACGGAGACAAACCTTTTGTAACAAAGGAATTATCGATTAAGAACGCAAAGCTCATGGACAGAGTATTATCCGAAATCGGATATTATTAGGAGTGTATATGAACATTTCTCACAGAAAAGTCAACAAAAGGATAAAAATAACGGATAAAACGGGAAATCCCGTGGCCAACAAGGCGATAAAGGTTAAACAGACAAATCATGATTTTCTTTTCGGATGCGGCGGTTTCGATTTTATTCCGTACGTTAAGGGAAACGAAGATTTCAAAGATATTACGGATAAATGGCTTGATGTTTTCAATTACGGCACACTTCCTTTTTATTGGGGAGGATATGAGATAACCGAGGGTTCGCCAGATACGGAAAGTCTTCTTAATACCGCAAAATACATGCAAAGCAAAAACGTCAAAGTCAAGGGACATCCTCTCTGCTGGCATACGGTCTGCGCCGACTGGCTTATGGAATATGACAATGCCACGATAATGAAAAAACAGCTTGACCGAATCGAGAGGGAAGTCACGACATTTAAGGGCGTAATCGATATTTGGGATGTAATCAATGAAGTTGTTACTATGCCGATTTTCGACAAATATGACAATGCGATTACAAGAATCTGCAAGGAAAAAGGAAGAGTCGGCCTTATTAAGGAAGTATTCGACAAAGCATATGAATGCAATCCCGAAGCGACTCTTTTGTTAAACGATTTCAATACTTCAATCAATTATGAAATATTAATCGACGGCTGCCTTAATGCGGGAGTACCGATTTCCGCCATCGGAATTCAGTCCCATCAGCATCAGGGTTATTGGGGAAGGGAAAAGCTCGAAGAAGTTTTGGACAGATTTTCCTCTTTTAAACTTCCGATACATTTTACCGAGAATACTCTTATATCGGGAAATCTTATGCCCGAATACATCGTGGATTTGAATGACTGGCAGGTAGACGAATGGCCGACAAATCCCGAGGGAGAAGAAAGACAGGCCGGGCAGATAGAAGAGATGTACAGAATTCTTTTCTCCCATCCCCTTGTGGAAGCCATTACGACATGGGATTTTAAGGACGGTGCATGGCTTAAGGCTCCGAGCGGATTTTTGCGCCTTGACAATACACCCAAACCTTCCTATACGATGCTTAAGAATCTTATCAAAAAAGAATGGAATACCGATATCGAAATCGTCAGCGATTCCGAAGGCTATATCGATATCGATGCATTCAAGGGCGATTACAGCATAGGCTATGATGACAGTTTTGTATCCGCCAAAATCAATGATAACGAACCATTAACCCTTGTTATTTAATTCGGAGATAATATGAGACTCGGAACCTCTTCGCCGCTTAATCATTCCTCTGCGGAGGAATGGGCAAAAAATCAGATAAAACTCGGATGCAGTGCTGTTGTTTTTCCGCTTTCGTGCAACGATTCAAAAGAAAGAATCGATGAATACAAAGAAGTCGCGGACAAATACAATCTTACGATAGCCGAAGTCGGTATCTGGAGAAACGTGCTCTCGAAAGATTCGAACGAGCGAAAGGCAAATATCGAATATTGCATAAAGCAGCTTAAACTTGCTGATTATCTTAATGCAAAATGTGCGGTAAATGTAGCCGGGTCCATGGGCCAAAGATGGGACGGCGGATACAGGGAGAATTTCACCGATTCCGCTTGGAAGGAAACCGTCTCCTCGGTTAGGAAAATTATCGATGAAGCCGATGTCAAAAATACGTTTTTTACACTTGAACCAATGCCCTGGATGTATCCGACCGGACCCGAAGAATATTTAAAACTCCTCGAAGATGTCGACAGGGACAGGTTCGGCGTTCATATGGATATAATCAATATGATTAATTCCGCCGAAAGGTATTTTAAGAGCGAAGATTTTATCGATGAATGCATTAAACTTTTGGGCGATAAGATCAAAAGCTGTCATATCAAAGATATTCATTTTATTCCCGAATATACTTTTCAGGTCAGGGAATGCGCTCCGGGCGAGGGAGAATTCCCCATAAGAAGATATGTCGAGAGGATTAACGAAGTCAATCCCGACATGCCGATGATTCTCGAGCATTTAAACACCGACGAAGAATACATTAAATACATGACCTATCTTAAGGAGGAACTTTATGGCTTATACAAGACTTTGTGATGCCAATGAGATAAACGAAAGATATATGGATCGATTCTCATCGAACAAAGACTTATAGACTCATATAAAGCGGATACCGAAACCGTGCTTTTCGGCGAAAAGTTTTCAATGCCCGTACTGACTCCCGCATTTTCGCATTTGGGACAATACGGCAGGAGAGAAATGACGGGGCTCGAAGAATATTCGATTGCCGCAAAAGAATGCAATGTGCTGAATTTCTGCGGTATGATGGAAAACGATCTTTTTCAAAAAATAATCGACACAGGCGCCAAAACAATAAGAATAGTAAAGCCCTATGCCGACAATGAAAAAGTGAAAGATCAGATAAAATATGCCGAAGCAGCCGGCGCTTTCGGCGTTGGAATGGACATTGACCATATTTTCGGAAACAAAGGATATGATGTAGTAATAGGCGAAGAAATGGCCGCACAGACTTTCGACATGCTTCATTCTTATGTTTCTTCGGTTAAGATCCCTTTTGTGATAAAGGGAGTTTTAAGCGTCGAAGATGCGATAAAATGCGCCGATTTGGGAGCAAAGGGAATAATTGTAAGCCATCATCACGGAAGACTTCCCTATGCGGTTCCGCCCATGGTTGTACTTCCCGAAATAAAGGAAGCTCTTAAAGACAGAAATGTTACGATAATGGTTGACTGCGGCATTGCAAGCGGTGCCGATGTTTACAAAGCCATAGCGCTTGGAGCCGATGCAGCGGCTGTAGGAAGATCGATGCTTCCTTCCCTTGAAACCGACGGTGTTTCGGGCGTAAAAGAATTCCTCGAAAGCGTAAAAGACGAATTAAGATTTATAATGAGTGCTACCGGATTTTCGAAAGTATCGGAAGTAGACGATTCCGCTTTATATTTTATGTAAAAATACAGGGGTAAAAAATGTCAGATAAAAAATTGGAAATAGGAATAATCGGAAAACAGGAAGCCGTTGTCGAAGAAAAATACACGGCCAAAGCCATGGGAAGCGGAGGGCTTGAAGTATTTGCCACTCCCGCCATGATTGCTTTTTGCGAAAAGACGGCGCTTGAAAGCGTAAAAGAATATCTTGACGAAGGTACCAGCACCGTAGGAACAAAAGTCAATATAGCACATCTTGCAGCAACTCCCGTGGGAATGAAAGTAAACTGCGAGACAAAGCTGGTTGAAATCGACAGACGCCGCCTCGTCTTTTCGGTTGTCGTTTATGACGAAAAAGAAAAAATAGCAGAGGGAATGCATGAACGCTTTATAGTGGATAATGCCAAATTTGTCGAAAAGGCAAAAGCAAAAGGTTTATGCGTTTAATTTAATAAACCATTCCCGTGCCGCCGCAATCGGGACAGTCTGCCCATCCTGAAGATTCATTGCAGTAATGACAGGTCTGATGCCCCTTGCCGTCGCATCTGTAGCAGGTTTCCTGACCCGTATGTCCGAAGCATCTCGGGCATGTGCCTTTTGTGACACCCGTTCCGTGACAGTGATTGCATACACCGCTTCCGGCGCAGCCCTTGCAGGTTACACCCGTCTGATAATCGCATTCGGGACATCCCGCACCGTTGCAGTATTTGCAGATACCGGTTCCGTTGCAGCCGTTGCATACGCCGTTGCCGGGTACATCGTCGTGACCGGGAACAGAGCAGTTTGAGCACATCTGATCACCGGTACCGCCGCAAAGCGTACAGGAAAACCATCCTTTTCCTTCGCAGACATCGCATTCGATTATGCCGCTTCCCATACAGACGGGGCAGATGTATTTGCCCTTACCTTCGCATTTGCCGCAGACTTTCGGTGTATTCACATCTTCTTCGGGGATATCGTCCGTCTCGGGCGGTAAATCGGCTTCGTGAATTTCTTCGATGCTTTTACCTTCGCTTAAGGCCCTTAACATATCGTCATATTCGGGATTATTGTAATCATCCATAAAATCGGCGCTTATTCCGTCACCCGAATTCATTTTTACACTGCCGCATTCGTTTACCACTTCAAAGTAATCCGCCATAACGCGGATTTTTTCGTTTTCATTCGGATTGTTTATTTGAATCGTTTCGTATTCGTTGTTACCGAGGGATTTGCCGATTTCGAAATATGTAATGTCTATATTAAGGTGCTTTTCGCTTCCGTCCTCACCGGCATATCCGGCTCTGACGAGATTGAAAAACAATGAATTATATGCGTCGCTTAAGCGTGAATCGACGATGTAAATCCCCTCAAGCAGATCCTTTGCGTCTTTGTTGTTGTAAACAAGACCGCAAACGGGGAATCCTGTTTCGTCATCGACGTAAAAACCGACGCTCGGATTGACGTCAAATTGAATATACCACTCCGGAACGATGTTCGGTGTGTCTGTATATATTATTTCTTTAAAGTCTTCTGATTCGCTTTCTGTTATTTGGGATTCGTTTTTTGAAGTGTCGGCATCCTTTTTACCGCATGCGAAAACAATACCGAGCAGGGACAGAACGCATATTATGCTTATTGATTTTACAAAGATTTTCTTTTTCATGTTTTTCCTCATTTTTAATGGACTGATTTCCCCTTCAATCCGTTGATTTATTATAAAATTTTCCTTTGATTTACGTCAAGCAAACAAAAGAGAAGTGTTGAAAAACATGGATTTCGATTGTATTATTTTATTAGCGTGAAGATTCTGATTTAAAGGAGAAAAAATGGCAGATAACAATAAAAACGAAGAATATGTATATGTTGAAAAGAAACCGTTTCCCCAATGGATACTGTATGCTGTTTTGGGCATCGTTGCGTTCGGAATTTATATCTTTATAACCGTAATCGTATTGCTTGTGGCTTTATTCGGAATAACCACGGTTTTCGGTTTGAAAAGATATATAAATACCGCCGTTTCGCAAAGCGCGGCTTATACGAGCTCCTATACGACTACGACACAGGTTACCGTTCCCCAGCCGAACATTAATTTGTCGAATACCGTTGCCGTACCCGACGATTTTAAGAATGATGAAGATGGCGATGACGATGATTCGGTAGTGACTGCCGTAAATAATGACGATAATCTTTTGGGATTATTCGTAGGAGGTTCTTCTTACGAAGAATATGCAATCGATCTTGGAAATGAGGAAATCCTTGACGCTTCCTGTTGCCTGTATTTAATCGGCGAAGACAAAACAGCGGCGGAAGAGTGGGTTTATGAATTCTTTCCCGATTCGGTTACGGAATTACCGGATACAGGGTTTATTCCCGAATACTGGATAGTCAGGGTGAATTCGGCTCCGATGAAAATCTGCATAGGAACGATTATTTTTGATTTTGACAGTGTTGAAATCGATTTTGACGAAAACGGTTTAGTTCGAAACGTTAATTTCTTTAAAACCTTTAACAAAGCGGGAAGTTCGGAATATTTTGATTATTTTAAAGATTATTTCGTGAATCTTTACGGGGAAGCCGACGAATGGAATATTATGAACGACAATGAAAATTTCAGTATGGATTATTATATATGGAACGATGTATACGAAGAGTACGATCTGTATTTAAGCCGTACCTACGGCGATGAAAATGAAGAACATCACGTCAATATGGTAATTGCAAAATACTGATTGTGTTTTACGAATTGAGCAGCTCACCGAGGGTATTTTCGCCCCAACTGTAGTTGCTTAAATAACTTCCCTTGAAAAGTTGCGAATATTCTTCTTTGCCCGAGAGGTAATCATAGAGGTCGCATTTGACTTTTTCGACCGCTACGCGCCTCTTGCCGTTAACCGTTTCGATAATATCGGCCACACCGTATTCTTCGAGAGTTTTCTTTAATCGAAGCGCAACTTTTCTGTATCTTGAAAGCGTGAGAGTATTTGCGGGTTCGTCTTCCCAGAGGAATGCGATTGCTTCTTCCGAAGATACGAATCCGCCTTTTCTGTCCGTAAGAAGGGCAAAAAGCTCTTTGGATTTTTTGTTTCTGAAAGCGATGGGTTTATCGCCCACGAACACATCGAAATAGCCGAAAGTACGTATGGAAACAATGCGGTCTTCGGGTATTTCTTTTTTTGCGTCGTTTCCTTCTTCAACAGAATAGAGAACAACGTATCTGGGCGATTTGGCATACATGTCTTTTTGTGTGCATACGGCACGGATTTTCTTTTTTGTCTCGGATTTGTAATCGAAATAAGTAAATTCCGCCTCGCCGTTTTTTAAGAAATCAAGAAACGCTTCGTTTGATGTTTTGCTTCTTGAAACGAATGTCTTCCAGGGAGTGAATGTTTTGGTCAAAGGAAGCCATTCTTCTTTTGTGTAACCGAAAAATTCGCAAACGTTTTCGCTTGCGTAAAGAGGCTTCATATATTCTTCCGGAGTTACCTCGAATGCGGCAATTCCGTCGGAGAATCTCATGACGAGATCCTTCATTTTTTCTTTTAACTGAAGATTCTGATTTTTAAGATCCGTTACTTCGTTCGACTCGTGAATGCGTCTGCAGCAATAGTATCCCACCGAATCGCTTACCTTTATGAATATTCCTCCGTACTGTCTTGAAACATTGTCGGAAGAAAGAGCCCTGTATGTAATCTGCGGGGGCTTTGCATCGGGTTCGTAAAATTTCTTTTTGCTGAAATCCGCAAAGAAGGAACGCACCATTTCCTTATCGCTTGAATCCACAGAATCCATAATCCATTTTTCGAGAGCATCGTCAAGGGGCATCGGAATGTTTTCAAAACGTTTGAACATTGACGAATTGTTGGAATAAAGACATTTTACGGTATTGCTTAATGTGTTGAATTCGAATATTTTGTCGTATACTTCGCTTAATGCTTTAAGATATCTGTTTGCTTCGACAGCTTCCTTGTCTTCGTAGCGTTCGCTGACATCCATGCAGACGCTCTGGAATTCCTCGCTGCCGTCCTCGTTAACATGCTTTGTTACCCATCCGAAAATATGAATCCTCGTTCCGTCGAGACGAAGCAGAGTCATTTCCCCTGCAATCGGTTTTCCGGCGGTATAAACGCGGTTTAAAAAAAGAGAAAAACGTCTTCGTTCTTCGGGTGGAATAAAAAGAAAAATGTTTTGTTTGTACATTTCCGGCAAATCGAACTGAGGAGAATCGTCGGTCGGAATGCGAAGAAAATCAATAAGCTGTTTGTTTACGAATGTAACTCTCGGATTCTTTTCGCAGGTATATTTAAGAAAACCGCACGGAGAAGTCTCGTCCAGAAAACGTAAATTTTTGTTATCGATTTCAAATTCGGAAATATCGGTAAGATAGGACGATACAATCATTGTCCCGTCATCGGATTTGATACTTGTCAAAGTATCCCTGACGTAAATGATGCCGCCGTCCTTTTTGATCAGATGATATTTGGCGCTTGCGCGCGATTCAGAACTTCGCAGTGTATCAATCATTAAAGAATAGGCCTTTAAGTCTTCGGGATGAACCAAAAGAGCATACAAATCTTTGCTTTCATCAAGCAGTTCGTCTTCGGTATAGCCGCTCATTTCCGTGAAGTTTTTGCTTACATAGGAAAGATGAACGGAACCGTCGAAGATATATTGATGAAAGCCGTTAATTTGCAAATTGAGTATGTCTTCGGCTCTTTTGGGTGTATTAATCATTTATTTTCCTTTTCAGGCCTCGTATGCAATGAATTCCAATGAAAAATTTTATCAGAGTTATGAATTCTTTTCAACTTTCTGCGTAAATTTGTTTTATCCCCGAAGAGCCGGTTTAACTATTTTACCGCTGATGGTTTTAGGCATTTCTTTCACGAATTCCACCAGACGGATCCATTTGTATTCCGCAAGTTTCTTGTTGCAGAAATCTTTAATATCAAGTTCGAGTTTGCCTGAAGGAGAGTAGCCTTTATCGAGTACCACCACGGCTTTTATCGCCTGACCTCTTAAAGAGTCGGGAACACCGATTACGCTGCATTCGACAACCGCAGGATGTTCCAAAAGAACATTCTCGACTTCGTAAGGGCCGACGCGAAAACCGCCCGTTTTGATGATGTCGTCAAAGCGTCCGTGAAAATAGAACGTACCGTTTTCGTCTTGGTAAGCCGCATCTCCGGTATGATAGACCCCGTCCCTCCAAACATAGGAATATTGTTCTTCGTTATCGAGGTATGCGCAAAAGATGCCGATGGGAGCGCAGTCTTTTTTGGGTATTATAACGACTTCGCCTATTTCTCCCGGGGCGGCTTTTCTGCCGTCATTGGTACGAAGTTCGATATTGTAAAGAGGAGATGGGATTCCCATTGAGCCACCGACTGCTTTTCTTCCTTTAAAATTTGCAATTAGGAGAGTTGTTTCGGTTTGACCGTAACCTTCGCAAAGGGTTAAACCCGTCTGCTCGGTGAATTTACGATATACTTCGGAAGAAAGCATTTCTCCGGCTGTAGAAGCGTGCTTAAGGGAAGGCATTTTGGGAATCCCTTTTCTGACCAGATAACGGTATACCGTCGGCGGAGCACAAAAGGATGTGACAGAGTAACGGTTTATGATATTAATAAGCTGCCTGGGTTCAAAGTTGTCGAAATCATAAACCATTACCGCGCTTCCCGTAAGCCATTGTCCGTATAATTTGCCCCAGGATGCTTTTGCCCATCCTGTCTCCGCAACGGTAAAGTGAAGACCGTTATCTTCGGTCTGTTGCCAATATTTGGAAGTTATTATGTGAGCCAAAGGGTAAGTGTAATTGTGAATAACGCCCTTTGGATAGCCGGTAGTTCCGGATGTGAAATACATAAGCATCGGATCCGTGGCAAGCGTCGGAATTCTTTGAAGTTCTTCGCTTGCTTTTTCCGATTGTACGGAAAGATTGTCGAAGCCCCCGATGTCTTTTTGCACGCACCATAATTTAATTTTGTAATCCGAATATGCGAGGGCTTCCTGAATCTTTCCGGGTATATCGTCCTGCGGGGTGCAGATAATGGCATCGATATGCGCGGTATTGATTCGGTATGTGAAATCGCTTACCGTTAAAAGGTGCGAAGCGGGTATGGCAATCGCTCCGATCTTATGAAGTGCGATTATCGCAAACCAGTATTCGTAATGACGTTTTAATACGAGCATTACTTTATTTCCGCGCCCGATTCCCTGTGAGAGAAATACGTTTGCCATTTTGTTACTGTATTTTTTTATGTCCGAAAAAGAAAAAATATGTTCTTCTCCTTCGACATTGCACCATACGAGTGCTCTTTTGTCGGGTTCTTTTTCGGCAACCAAATCCACTACATCGTATCCGAAATTAAAATCGGGTGGATATTGTGTATAAAAATCGGTTAATGCACCGTTTTCGTCCGTAATCTCGTGACAGTATAATTGACTGATACTCATTTTGGCTAAGCTCCTGTAACGGCGAATGAAAATTCGGCTGACATACATAATTTTTCATTAACGAAAGCTCCTCCCTTTCCGAAATAGAAAGGGTGTTTGGAACGTGTGATTTCGCATTTCAATTCAATGGTGTCTCCGGGTTTTACGATTGAACGGAATTTCACGTTGTTAAGTCCCGTATATACGGGTATACAGCCTTCGGTTATTTTATCCTGCATAAGCACGCAGGCATTCTGTGCCATCATTTCGCAAAGGATGACACCGGGTACGATCGGATTTCCGGGGAAGTGACCTCTTAAAAAGAATTCGTCTCCCCTCACATGATAATGACCGATTGCGACACCGTCGTTATTGCATACGTCTTCGATTAAAAGCATGTCATCCCTGTGCGGTAATATTTGCATTATTTCTTCTTTGTTCATTTTTAAACCTTTCTGAAAGCGAGACATGCATTGTGTCCGCCGAAGCCCAGAGAGTTTGAAAGCGCGAGAGTAATGTCGGCTTTAACGGCCTTGTTGGGAACATAATTCAAATCGCATTTTTCATCGGGCTCGTTAAGATTTATGGTGGGAGGAATTGTATTTTCCTTTAAAGCCATAAGGCAGGCAAGCGCTTCGATGGCACCTGCGGCGCCGAGCATGTGTCCGGTCATTGATTTTGTCGAACTGACATATGATGCTTTTGCTTTTTCTTCTCCGAGGGCGATTTTAATTGCAAGCGTTTCGAGAACGTCGTTCATGGGTGTTCCCGTTCCGTGAGCGTTGACATATACCGTATCGTCTTCGGTATAATCGGCTTCTTTTAAGGCATCTTTCATTGCCTTGGAGCCTCCTCTTGCTTCGGGATGGGGTGCAGTAATATGATATGCGTCGCATGTCGAACCGTATCCGCAGATTTCTCCGTAAATATTTGCGCCTCTTGAAACGGCATGCTCATATTCTTCGAGTACGAGAGCAACGGCTCCTTCGCCTATTACGAAACCGCCTCTTCTTTTGTCAAAAGGAAGAGAAGCCGCATTGGGATCGTTGGAAGTGGAGAGTGCCTGCATATTTACAAATCCGGCGATTGCGGATGCGCAGATTGCAGCTTCCGTACCGCCTGAGATAACAGCATCCGAATATCCGTGACGGATAAGACGCATTGCTTCTCCTATGGCGTTTGAACCCGAAGCACATGCGGTTACTGTGGGCATTGCGCTTCCTCGGCAATCATGTTTGATTGCAATCATTCCCGATGCCATATTTGATATCATCATCGGAACGAAGAGGGGGGAGACACGTCTCGGACCTTTTTCGAGTATTTTTGTATGCTCCGATTCGAATGTCGATATACCTCCGATGCCGGTACCGAAGATTACGCTGAATCTGTCGGGGTCCACGGTTCCTTTAATTTTGCTTTCGTCAACAGCCTGTTGCGCTACAGCCAAAGCAAGCTGCGTATAGCGGTCGGTACGAAGGATTTCGTTTACGTCAAGATAATCGGCGGGATCGAAATTCTTTACTTCCGCAGCTAGTTTTGCTTTTAAATTGTCAGTATTGAAATATGTTACGGGTGCGATACCGTTTTTACCGCTTTTAAGAGCTTCCCATGTTTCTTTTGCATTGTTTCCGACGGGAGTTACCGCGCCCATTCCTGTTATTACGACTCTTCTGTAATTTTTGTTCATTGTTTTTTCTCTTTTCTGTTTTTTACATGGCGATTCCGCCGTCTACTTTTAAGACTTCGCCTGTTACGTACGAAGCGAATACAAGATACTCTACGGCATCTGCTATATCCTCAACGGAGCCCATTCTTCCAAGGGGTATTCTTTCCAATAAAGGATTGTCGCTTTGATCCGCAGTCATATCGGTGGCTATAAAGCCGGGAGCAACGGCGTTGCATCTTATGCCTTTTTGAGACAATTCTCTCGCAACGGATTTTGTGAGTCCGATAAGACCCGCTTTCGATGCGCTGTAATTGCACTGACCGGGATTGCCGAGCAGTCCCGCAACGGATGAAATATTGATAATGCAGCCTTCGTGATTTCTTATAAACATTCCGGCGGTATGACGTATCATATTGAATGCGCCTTTGAGGTTGGTATCAAGAACCGCATCGAAATCTTCTTCTTTCATCATTGCAAGGAGATTGTCCCTTGTGATTCCCGCATTGTTTATAAGAATATGCACCGTATCGAAATCTTTTTTTATTTCCGAAACCGTTTCCTTTGCGGCACTGAAATCCGAAACGTCGAGACGGTATGTTTTTACTTCGACACCGAATTCTTCCCTGCATTTATCGCTTGTCTTTTTTGCTGCTTCTTCGTTGCCTGCGTAAATTATCGCTATATTTGCTCCAAGGGATGCAAGCTTATAAGTTACGGCTTCGCCGATTCCTCTGGAACCGCCCGTAACAATTGCGGTTTTCCCTTTTAAAGTTCTGTTTTCGTTCATTTTTACACCACCCATTCTCCGGCTTTTTTAAGTATAGGTTCTGCTTCGCTTATGACTTCTTTTATAATCTCGGCCGCACTTTGTTCCCTGTTTACGACACCGGCAATCTGTCCTGCGAGGAAACAACCTTTTTCGCTGTCTCCGTCAACAACGGCTGCTTTGAGTGCGCCCACACCCAGTTTTTCCAGTTCCTCATCCGAGATATCCGAATATTCGGCTTTGAAATAATCTCTGGCAAAAGGGGTCCTTAAGCTTCTTACCGGGTGTCCGAGTCTTTTGCCCGTGACCATTGTGCATAAATCGTTGGCGTGAAGTATTTTTTCTTTGTAAGAAGGGTGAATGGAACATTCGTATGCGCTTAAAAATCTGGTACCCATCTGTACCGCGCAGGCTCCGAGCATGAAAGATGCCGCAACGCCCCTTCCGTTTCCGATGCCGCCTGCGGCTATAACGGGAAGAGTGGTGGCATCGCATATCTGGGGAACGAGTACCATCGTGGTAAGCTCTCCGACATGTCCGCCGCTTTCGCCGCCCTCGGCTATGAGAGCCGATGCGCCGAGTCTTGTCATAAGTTTTGCCATGGCTACCGATGCAACAACGGGAATTACTTTGATATCGGCATTAAGCCATTCTTTAATATATTTGGAAGGATTGCCCGCGCCCGTTGTTACGACGTTTACTTTTTCTTCAACGACTACTTTTGCAACTTCGTCGGCGTAGGGGCTTAAAAGCATAATGTTTACTCCGATAGGCTTATCGGTCAGGCTTTTGGCTATACGGATCTGTTCTCTGACATATTCGCCGGGTGCATTTCCCGCGGCTATGATACCCAAACCGCCGCCGTTTGAAACGGCAGCGGAGAGTTTTCCGTCAGAAATCCATGCCATTCCGCCCTGAAAAACGGGATATTCGATGCCAAGCATCTCGCATATTGCTGACTTGATCATGGCATTACCCCTGCTGTATCTTGCTTTGGATGAATTTGTCGAGATCGTCAACAGTTTCGACTTTCTGGTCGAGATCGATTTCGATTCCGATTTCGTCTTCAAGATTCATAAGAAGTTCAACTGTGTCGAGAGAGTCGATTCCGAGTTCGAAGATTTTGCTTTCGGGCTTGATGGTCGAGACATCACAGCCGGTACGTTCGGAAATGATTTTAGCGATTGCGTCAAAATACATAATTTGTAGCCTCCAAGAGATTTTTTGCGGCAGACCGAAATGTCAGCCGATACCACACATTTTAGTAGCCGTTAGTTCCGAATTGATGGCGCAAGCGTTCCATTTTCGTTCCAAATATAAATTTTTTCGAATTTTCGTATGTTTTCTTTTCTTTAATGAACCGATATAATAAATGAAGGCACGGATGCCTTTGTTTTATCGGTTTACACGGAGGTTTATTATGAAAATTTCTGAAGCCAAGAGCGTATATTACAAACAGTATCAAAAATTTTCTTTTGCCGCGTCGGATTTGGAAAAGCAAAAAGAAGAAGCCGAAAAGAATGCGAGACTTTATCCGAACGAAGCTGACAAATACAACGAAAAAGCAGCCACTTTGCAGATTTCCCATGATGCGTTAAACAGGCAAAAAGAAGAATATATGAAATATAACGAAAAACTTGCGGAGGCGGAGTGCGCGTATGCGAATATGATTTCTTCAAAAGAAAATGCCGAGGCCATGGAAGAAACTGCGGTCAATGAATTGAAAATCATGGAAACGGCAAGACGCATTATGAAGGGAGATATAGTTCCCCCGCAGGATGAAGAAAGACTGATGAAATACAATTTCAAGCTTTATATGGCTGCAAAGAATATGGCAGTTATGGCCAAAGAACACGAAAAAGACGATTCTCTCTGGGATGAAGAAAAAGAAACCGACACGGAAAGAACGGATCCCATGGAATTTGCAGGAGAGCAGGAAGCGCCCGAAGGAGGACCTTCTCCCGATTTGGAAATTTCAGATGTTGTTTCGTAAGAGTTTTTATACAGGTCAAGAAAAGAAGTTGCTTTAAAAGAGCAACTTTTTTTATGCAAACTTTTATGCAAGACGATATAATTTGAATATATCTTTGTGATAATCTTCAATCGAAAAGACGAAAGGATGCTTGTATGGAGTACAGACTGTTCATAGCGGAAGACAATGCGCAGATTCGCAAAATGATTCGTGATTATTTTTCAAACAAAAAGGACGAATGTTTTGTCATAACCGAAGCTTCGAACGGAAAAGAGGCGGAAGAACTGCTTAAATACGGAGAATACGATTTGGTTATTCTTGATATTATGATGCCTTATGCAGACGGAATTACTCTGTGCAAAACCATACGAAAAACCAGTGACGTTCCGATTATTTTTCTGACTGCCAAAACTATGGAAGAAGATTTTCTCGCGGGCTACGAATCGGGATGTGACGATTACGTTACCAAACCTTTTTCGCTTGCGACTTTGTACGCAAAATGCATTGCGCTTATCAATCGTTCCAAAGGAACCGTAGTATCAAAAACGATTTGCGTGGGAGCCGTTCGTATGAATACGGAAAACGGAGAAGTTTTTGTTAACGGAAAAAGGGTCATTCTTGCTCCGAAGGAATCGGAATTGTTGAATTATCTTATGAATCATAAGGATAAAATCATTTCAAGGGAAACACTGTTAAATGCCGTATGGAGCGATGAATTCGAAGGGTATGACCGAACGGTGGACAATCATATCAAAAATCTGAGAAAGAAACTCGGCGAAGCATCAAAGCAGATAATTACAGTCTTTTCGCGCGGATACAAAATGACCGAATAGGAGGACTGTCACATGAAATCGAAAAAAAGGAAAAATTTTATAACAGTATTGCTGCCCCGAATAATTGCCGCATGGATAATTGCTTTTTTAATAGGCACTTTTACGATAGATATTTTGTATTATTTAAGCAACAGCCTGTATGAAACACGAAATACAGAAATGGTTGATTTTCTAGAGGAATATTTTAACAAATGGGGTATTATCGAAGATGAAGGCATAACGCGGATTTATAATTTATATTTAAGCGGAGTCATGCAGGATGTTAAGAATTCGGATTTGCCGGATTCGTTTAATTTTATAAATACAAAACAATATGCTTGTTTATATGATTCAAACAGCGATAAAATATTCATGGAATCATCTCAAAAAATGTTTACATCCCTGCCTTTCGTTTCGGATGAATCCGATGAGAATGTTATCGAGGGACATGTTTATACCTGTGATTTGGATTACCTGGCGGATCTGAATCTGTTTAAAGAAATAATAGATGAAAACAATAAAAATACCGATTCGATCCGGGAGTGGTTCGGGAAAAAACCGTATGTCGAATATGAAATCACGGTTAAGGAAATATGGTATGACTATAAGAATAAAACATTTTTGCCGATTAAAGGCGAAGTGATAAAACGGACATATGCCAATAAGGCGGGAGCTCGCGGAGGGTTTAATACAAAATCGACGATTGAGAAAATACCCTATGATCTGTCTTTGCATTTTGAAGAATACAAGGATAATTATAAATCGTATATTCCGCCGGAAAATGTATATAAAGACACGTTCAATGTTTGGCTGATGGGAACTTCCGAGTCGGATGAAAAGTATATTAAAAAGATCATTGAAGAAGATTTGAAATCCGATGTTTTGAAAGACGAATATAAAGGAGGAATAATATCAAAACCCAACGCGCTTTCAAACAGGAACAGAATATATTTATCATCAAGAAAACTTTCGCCAAAAGACGGTAATATAAAATATTTTTACATATGCGTTCAGGAGAACATTTTCGAGACGTATAAAGGATTATGGATTTTCATCTGGACGGTTTCGTTTATAGTTTCATCTTTGATTGCCGTTGTTTTTGCCCGGATGTATTATAGTAAATTGCAGTATTTTTACAGAAACGAGGATTATCGCATCGCTTTGCTTAATTCCCTGGTGCATGATTTGAAAACACCTTTGACCGTTATGTCGGGGTATGCCGAAAATCTAAGGGAGAACATTCAGTCGGAGAACGGTGCGGAATATGCGGACGGAATACTTCAAAATACCGGATACATAAACAATATTATCGAAGATGTAATTGAATTGTCGTTTTCGGAAAAATCAAACGGAAAGATAAATAAAGAAAAAACGGATTTGGTAGCTTTGTTTAAAGAATCCGAGAAAGCTTTGAAAAAAGTAATCGAAGAGAAGAAATTAAAGATAGAATACGGGAATGCGTTTAATCGAAGAGTCGAAAGAAAAGCTATGAAGCGTGTTTGCGACAATCTGCTCGGAAATGCGGTAAAGTATACCAAAGACGGGGGCATTATAAAAATATACGGAACAGATAAGCCTTTTTGCCATTATTTCGCCATGGAGAATGCTCCGATTGCACCTATCGGATGCAAACCCCAAAAACTATGGGAGCCTTTTGTTAAAGGCGACGAAAGCCGTTCGGATGTTTCGGGAAACGGATTGGGATTGGCAATATCCAAAAATATACTCGAAAAAAACAAATTAAAAGCCGCGATTAAAGTCAAAGAAGACAAATTTACGATCAGGATAAGATAAATGAATCAGGTACTGAAAAATCGGTCGCAAAATGACCGATTAACAGACAAAAATGACCTCAAGAGTAAAACAAACGCGGGATTTGTAAGTATGGAAGGTTTTTCCGTGAAAAAAGCAGATAAATATATTTTAATTCACGGAAAGATGCTGTATAAATATAGATGATAAACTGATTTGATTATATTCGGACAGAAAAGGATTAAATATTTATGGAAGAAATAAAAGATTCGATATGCATTAAATCGGCTGAAACCGATGAGGAATTGTGCGGGAGGGGATATGTGCATTGTACTTCATGGCAGGAAGCTTACAGGGGTATCGTATGTGACAGATATCTTGATACGATGACCGTAGAGGCGACAACGGCACGTGCGAGACAGTGCCCGCAAAACACTCTTGTGGCTAAGGATAAAGATAAAGTCGTAGGATTTGCGGTATACGGGCCTTCGAGAGAAGAAGATTTGCCGGATGCGGGAGAAGTTGTGGCAATTTATGTCCTCTCTGAATATTATAGCCGTAAAATAGGATACAGATTGATGAATGAAGCAATCTCCAGGCTAGGAGAATACAATACCGTATTTTTGTGGGTATTCGAAAAAAACGAGAGGGCTATCCGTTTTTATCACAAATACGGTTTTGAATTCGACGGATGCAAAAGAGAATGGAATCTCGGCACACCGGTTACAATCGTCAGAATGATAAAGAAAAGAGATTAGGTTTTCGGCGGTTGTTCCCACCTAATTCATGGTTTGTATATTTATTTGAAATATGTTAAAATACTACACGCATTTTGAAATAGGTAGTTTTTAAGGAGATATAAAATGAAACTTGGAATCGACGTCTAAAGACAAAAAAATGTTTCTTTATATCAAAAAATATGAAACTATAAGAGTTTATGACAAGAAAAGCCTAGAATCCTTATATTTTACAGAAGTAAACACAACTGAATAAAGATAAAATGAATAATTGGCGTAAAATGGCGTAAAATGAAACTACCTCTAAAACGAGCCAATGAAAATGTAACTAAGTAAACCCCAAAAGATCTTATAAAGGGCCCGGTACAACATCTTTAGTAACTGTAAATCATTAAATTCTATTTGTTAAACACAGGAGGAAAAAAGATGGCAATAAAAAAATGTACCGAGAATGTGCCCATTGAAAACAAAATCGCGCTTACGATTCCGGAAGCGGCAGAACTCAGCAATATTGGTCAAAATAAAATATCGAATTTACTCAGATTACCTAATTGCCCTTTCGTATTATATGTTGGAACAAGGAAATTGGTAAAAAGAAAAGAGTTTGAGTACTTTATTAGTAGCAGATATGAGATTTAACAACTTGAAAATTGTTTCAAATTGAACAGTTTATAGTTGGAGGGACTCATGTTTAGAAAAATATCTTACGATACACCTTGCAGTGATCATCTAGGCAATATTTTCGGAAGCATTAAAGCCATGTGTTGTTTTTGGAATATTAATCCTGAAACATTTTCCAGACGAAGGAAAGTTTATAAAATGACACTGGAAGAGGCTTTAACAAAGCCTGTGAAAAGCAATGGCGGCAAAATATGCATAGACCATTGTGGACAAAAGTTTTACAGCGAAGCGTCCATGTGCAGATATTGGGGCGTTGAGCGAAAAGTATATCAATATCGTATCTCGCATGGTTGGGATATTGAAAGTGCATTAACCAAACGAAACAGATAATAGATAGTATTATTGAAAATACCGGGGTTTAATAAACCTCGGTATTATACTTTTGAGCAAATATAGTTTAGAAAAATAAGCGTTAAAAGAGAATATGTATACTTTTATATGCAAATAGAATATAACATCATATCTCTTTGTAAGTCTTCTTTTTTAACTTTTTCAATTTGATCAAAATAATCATTTATATCCTGTAAGAGCCCTTTTTCTATGTAAGACTGCTTGTTCGATTCCGGTCGCCGGCAGAAAAAGAAACTGTAAATCATTAATTTGGTTTACAGTTTTTTATTTTTCTGTTGCTAATGAGAAGTTAATATTTCAAAATAGAATTTAAAGGATTAATGATTTTATTTGCTTTCTTACGATTTGTTAAGATTTGGAATCTTTTAATCATGATATAATTATGTTTAACATATTTGTAATTATATTGGGACTGAAATTATTATGAAAATATTACTGATAGAAGATGATTCAAACCTGGCACTCGGACTTAAGTATTCGCTTAAAGAAGAAGGGTTTGAAGTTATCCATGCAGAAAACATAAATAACGGTAAAGAAAATTTTCAAAATCAGACTTCGGATTTGATTCTTTTAGATATTATGCTCCCTGACGGTAACGGATACGAGTTTTGCAAATGGGTTCGCGAAAGAGACAAGGATATTCCAATTATCTTTTTGACCGCAATTGAGAATGAAGAAAGCGTTGTAAAAGGATTCGGAATCGGAGCGGATGACTATGTCATAAAACCTTTTCGAGTAAACGAACTGGTGGCGAGAATCAGAGCTCATTATAAAAGAGTAGAAAATACAAAAGATAAATCGAATAATGATATTTCGGATTCGTACAAAGATTTCAAACTTGATCATACGAGACTTTGCATATGGAACAATGATAAAAGAATTGATTTAACACCTGCGGAATATAAAATACTCAGAAAACTGATCGAGTGCAGCGGAGAGATAGTATCAAGAGAAGCCCTTACAGAATGTCTTTGGGAAAATGCAGGCGAGTATTTGGATGCCAATACTTTGTCGGTTCATATTAAGAGAATCAGAGAAAAACTTGGCGATGGTGAAAACAGTGAATTAATTCAGACCATACGAGGAGAAGGATATAAATTCATAGGTTAATTAAACGCATTAATTTTACTTGGAGATATTATGATTTATTTGGAAGAAAAGAAATTTTTATCAGTATCATTTATAATTGTCGCCGGATTGATTCTTGCGACTTTTTTTCTTTATACAAGACCGGAAATATTGACAATTCTGCTGGCTTTAAGTTTGATAATTGTGATTGCATCGGGAGCTTTTCTTTTAAGAGGTATTTATAAGAAACTTATACAGACCGAACAGTGCCTTGATGATGTTATCTCAAACGAAAATGAAATTGACTTTAATTCGCGCTTTGAAAAAGACAGTGTATTTGCAAGTATATTCGAGGAAATAAAAGAACTTGATAAAATTCAGAAAAGCAGGGAAGAGGAGAAAAACCGCGAACTGTTATGGCAGAAGAACCTTATGAGCGATATTTCTCATCAGATTAAAACACCGCTTGCAGCTCTTGAGATTTATACGGATATTTTCAGAAAATCAGTCGGAGATGATGAAGAGAAGAAGGAATTGTCGAATCGTGCGATTGAAGCTATCGAAAGAATCCGCTGGCTGGTTACGGGAATGCTTCAGATAGCAAAACTTGAATCAGGCGCATATCAGATGGATAATAAAGAACTGCCGATAAACGAGACAATTGACCGTGTTTTATATATGCTGGAACCCATCATAAAAGAAAAGAACATTACCATTCACAAAGAAGAACAAAAGCAAAACGAAAAAGATATTATCGTTACGGGAGACAGCAAATGGCTTGAAGAAGCGTTTGTCAATATACTTAAAAACGCCATGGAATATTCCGTGAGAGATGGTAAAGTTGATATTTGTATATCTGATACACCGCTCGCGGTAAGCGTGGAAATAAAAGATTACGGCGAGGGTATACCTGAGGAGGAAGTACCAAAGATCTTTAATCGTTTTTATAAAGCGTCCGGACAAAAAGAAAAGAAAGACAGCGTGGGAATCGGACTTAATCTTTCGAAGGAAATAATAAAAGCACACGGAGGAACAATTACGGCGGAAAGCAGAACGGGAACAGATTCATATACAAGCATTTATACAACATTTCTTAAATAACCTTAAATGGAATCAGGAAATCTTACGTTTCCTTAAGATGACTTCTCCTTTGGTTTATTTTATGATTTATACATAAAACATACTTAAGGAGGAGCACATGAGTTTCATAGAAGTTAAAGGTCTAAGTAAAATATACGGAAAAGGTGAAAGCAGTGTCAAAGCCCTTAATGATGTAAATCTGTCATTTGAAAAGGGCGAGTTTGTAGCCATTGTAGGAAGCAGTGGCTCAGGCAAATCGACGCTGCTTTCTTTGCTTGGCGGAATAGATTCTCCGACTGAAGGCGAAGTTATTATAGACGGAGAAAATGTTCATAAGATTAAGCCAAAAGAAAAGGCTGAATTCAGAAGAAGAAAAATCGGATTTATCTTTCAGGAATATAACCTTATACCGGTTCTTACCGTGGAAGAAAACATAGAAATGCCGCTTCGACTCGACGGAATTCGTATGAAAAATAAGAACATGGATAAACTGCTGGAACTCTTGGGACTTAAAGAAAGAAGAGACCATATTCCCGAACAGCTTTCCGGTGGTCAGAAGCAGAGAGTTGCAATAGGCAGAGCATATGCTCATCATCCGGCACTTATACTGGCAGATGAGCCTACGGGAAATCTCGATAAGGCGACAGGTTTAGAGATTATGGCTCTTTTACAAAAGTCAGCCAACAAGTTTTCGCAAACGATGATACTTGTAACGCATGACGAGAAAATTGCAGCCATGGCGGATCGTATCATTACATTATCAGACGGTAAGGTTATAGGTGATGTAACGATTAAAAATGCTGTTTCAACTGTAGATGAAAATGCTGAGGATTAATTATGAGTTATTTTATATCACTTTCTTTGAAATACATGAAACGAAATAAAACCAGAACTCTTTATTCTGTTTTTGGTATTATTTTGACTTTTATTCTGTGCTACGTAACGATGAGCATAGGCTATGCGGCTTGGGATTATACATTTTACGATGCTTATTTATCCAATCCCTATGAATTAAGGTCGGAAGGATGGATTTGCGAAACAGAGGATGAAAATGTTCACTTTAATCCTTTGATCAAAGTATCAAATCTAAAAGATACCCTCGAACATTTAAGTCAGGATAAAAGGGTTGAAAAAATATCCATACAAAAATCTAATTATAAATACTCTTCGGAACCCAAAGAGATAGAACTCTCTGAATTAAACAAAACAGACGTAATAACACTTGATATTAAACTTAAAAACACAAACAGTCTCATAAAAACCGCAGAAGAATTAAGTGAAGAGTATGGTATTGGTTTAAGAACATATACAGCTGCTCTTATATATTATGGGCAGGATAAAGATTCGGAAGGAGTATTGTTCTTAAATTGCGTGCTGATTCTTGTGGCATCCATATTCGGATTGCTGTCTGCATACATTTTACGAAATACGATGATGATAGCGGTCACGGAACGTGTTCGCGATTATGGAGTATTCAGGTGCGTGGGAATGTCTGACGGTCAGTTAAGATTACTGCTTTTTGCCGAAGGCATAACCATGTCACTGCTGGCTTCAATAATCGGAGTAGTATTGGGCTTCGGCGGTTTGAAATTACTTGAGCCGTGGATAAAAAATACGCTTGAATTAAGTGATAATTTCTGTTTTAGATTATATCCCATGGCAGCACTATATACGGCTATCCTCTGTGTTGCCGTTACACTCTTTTCGCTTATAGAGCCCTCGAGACTTGCGGGAAAAGTCGCACCCATCGAAGCTCTGAAAGGAATATATACTGCTTTTGAAAAAACGAGAACCATTAAAAGACTGGATAAGAAGGGCGGTATTTTAGGACGATTATTTAAAACCGCAGGCCTATATGCACAAAGAAACATATTAAGAAAAAGAGGCGGTACATCTTCCGTATTTTCGGTTATGTTTTTCTGTATAGTTTTTATCCTGACGGTTTTCAGTTTTACGCAGACTGTTACCTCGACTATGAAGAACTTTTTCAAAACGTATGATATTGATTATTCCGAATACGTCAGCAGACTTAACTATGAGTTAATGGTTTCAACCACATATAACCCTGCTAAAGATGATAAGATATGCGCAGATTTGGAACAGATTGAAAATGTAAAAGAAACTCTTCCTTATATGATTATCGAGCATATTGCGAAGAATTTTTCAACCTTTATGTATGACGAAAAAATACAAGCAATAAAGAAAGATGACACAATGCTGATTGAAGTCGGTTATACGAAAGATGATATCATAAAAGAAAAAGAATTTCTTTTGGATGGTGAGATTGATTATGACAAGATGGTTGAAGAAAATGGTATTCTCGTATGTAATACTTATAAGAAAAGTATAGAAAAAAATGCAGGCTTTGCAAAGGCTTCCAAGAAAGAAACTATTGAAGCCACAGACTTTAAAGTAGGCGATACCGTAAAATGTTTAAGCATTGAAGGTGCTGCAAGAGCAAAGAAAGCATTTATTGATTCTCTTATGGAAGTGGCGGTTAAACATGGGATTAATGCATATTATAATCCCGCCAATGAACAAGTTCCCTACGGCGATGATATTTATGAGACTCTGGTTATGATTATGCCTGACGGAGTTCACGAGGAATACACCGAGATGAGAGAAGAAGTCGTATCACTTCTAAAAGAGAAAGGGTATGATTTAAGCGGATATAATCTGGATAATATGTCTTGGATTAATTTGTTGGATGCGCTAAAGGAGATTGAGTTTGAAAGAGGTGCTGTTGATACATATAAAGTAATGGGTATTGTATCGGCAGATGTGGCTACCGGAGAAACATTCGTTGATTCATACGCAAGTGGTTATTTTTACTTCATTTATCCGATTGATACATTAAACAATCGCGCTTTTAGAATATCAAAAGCCGAAGAGGAGATGGGTGAACCGGTAAATGATGAAGGAATGGCCTTTTTCGGTGGATTAAATCAAATTGTATATGGTGGATATTCTCGTTGCGAAATAGGCATTATGAAAATTCATCCTGAGAAAACTGACACGTACATACGTGATTATGCGATAAAAAATAATTTGCATTATATGAATGTATATACGGATTTAAAAGGCGTAAGTTCAGATTACACCGAAACATTGAACTATATAAAAATTGCCAAGGTTGCTGCAACAATGTTTGGCGGATTTGTTATCCTGGTATGCCTTGTGCAAATCATCAATTCACTTCAGGCAAATATGCGTATGAGAAATAAAGAAATGTGGCTCTACGATGTTGTCGGAATGGATAAACCTACAAAGTTTAAAATGGTCTTCATTGAATACGGTTTTTCAGCTGTTTTGGCATTTATATTCGGCTGTATAGCATCATTCATAATAAGCATTTTATCCGTCAAGAAAATCTTGGACGTTACAGACAGTTTTACTTATGTCTGGCCTGTTGGAACTGCGATTATTATCGGTTTAGCTATCTCGCTAAGTTTGTTCAGTGTAATATGGATCGAGATTAATAAGCAGAAAATCTGAAAGCAAATGAAAAGGTGGTTTTAAGACCACCTTTTTTTGCAGGAATCACTTATTTTAGTGTTGACAAACCTGGTCTATTGCGATAAACTAAATTTGGTTTGCAGGAATAGACTAAAGGAGAAACAAAAATGACAGACATGGAACTTGGTGTAGTGCAGGAGCGTTTTGCAGATCTTGTATGGGCTAATGAACCCGTAGCAAGCGGTGAACTGGTTAAGATTTGCGAGAAGGAACTGGAGTGGAAAAAGTCCACTACATATACCGTGCTTCGCAAGCTTTGCGAAAAGGGTTTATTT